>Ga0310786_10001983_pt1 | contig 32217 bp, 52 predicted proteins | sample AusTroGonzalo_MG_FD_203881 | JGI IMG/M metagenome (GOLD analysis project Ga0310786, IMG submission 203881) | Bovine rumen microbial communities from tropical cattle in Woodstock, Queensland, Australia - Gonzalo_03 (v2) (version 2) | ecosystem: Host-associated > Mammals > Digestive system >...
CCTGCACTCTATCGGCTATCTTGTCGGTATCAATATCCCGAAGCGTTACAGACGGCATCTGGATGTCCTCAGTAAAGATACCTATTAAAAAAACTCCCCCACGGTGCTGGAACACCGCAGGGGAGGGAGTTATGATATAAACCATAACCGTCGCAAGGTTATTATATCATAGCTCCGAGACAATGTCAAGGAGGTATGACTATGGCTACAACAAAAAACAAGCGCCGTTCTGACGGCAGAAAACAAGCGTCTATCTATCTCGGCATAGTTGACGGCAGGAAGAAATACAAGTACGTCTATGCTGCCACCGACAAGGAGCTGAACCGCAAGCTCGATGAAGCCAGGACTCAGCTCGGCAAGGGACTGGACCTCTCAGCTCAGAGAGACACATTCCGTTTTTGGTGGAATAACTGGCTGAAAATCAAGCAAGCGGAGATCTCGGACAAGAAATTCAGAGCATATAAAGCGAAAGAAAAGTACATCGGTCACCTGTTCGATATGCAGATGAATAAGATACACGCTATGGACATTCAGAGTATTATCTATGACAACACTCAGCTCGCAGACGATACGCTCCGGCAGATCAGGAACATCCTCAGGCAGATCTTTCAGCTCGCAGTTGTTAACCGTGTTATAGACTTCAACCCCGCCGATGGAGTGCGTATGCCTAAGCGCAGAGAACCGGAGGAAAAGCGGCGTGCGCTTACTTCCGAGGAGATCAGCTGGATAGAGAATACTCCGCACCGGGCTCAGACTGCCGCTATGATTATGCTGTATGCCGGTCTCAGACGAGGCGAGCTCATTCCCCTGCTCTGGACTGACATAGACCTCGATGTCGGGACGATCTCGGTCACGAAGTCCGTCGAAGCGGAAGGAAGTTATCTTTCAGTAAAAAAGGGCGCAAAGTCCGCAGCCGGAGAGCGTACAGTGTTCATCCCCGAGAAGCTCATAAGCTATCTTCGGACGGTTAAGCCCTCGGGATCACTATACGTCTGCCCTTCTGCCGCAGGAACAATGATGACTGACAGCAGCTGGAAGCGCTTGTGGAATTCATATATCTCTGAATTAAACTACAGGTACGGTGATTTCTCGGGAGTGGTAGTCCCTAACAAGCAGGGACAGCTTCAGAAGTTCCAAAAGCCAATGAGCCGGTTTGCCCCGGTCAAGATCCCAATGGTGATAGAACCGTTCACGGCTCATTATCTCAGACATACATATATCACGATGCTATACTTTGCGGGAGTGGACCTTCTCACCGCCAAGGAGCAGGCAGGTCATGCCGATATTCAGACCACAATGCAGATCTACACTCACCTTGACAAGCTCCATAAGCAGCGTCAGATCAACAAGCTCAACGATTATCTTTCCGGAGCGTGCCTGTCAGATGCCTGTCAAGAGGTCGTATAGTCCTGAGAAAATAGCAGCTTGAATGTGCCTTGGTAAGGCGTAGGTCGTCGGTTCAAGTCCGATCATCAGCTCCAGTATAAAGTCCTCAGAAATGTCGTATTTTCGGCAATTCCGAGGACTTTATTGTTTTTATTGATTATAAAGTTGTATGGTATAGTAGTGTAAAATAGGCTATAAAAAATTAGTGTATGCCTGTCAGAATGCCTGTCAAACCAAAATGTCCCCTCCGAGAAAGATCTCAGAGGGGATTTTTTACGCGCATTTTTGCTGAGGACAGTCCTTACCTCTCCTCAAGGAGACCGCTGAAGACGTGATCGTCATACTCGACTGTGATCTTCATGGTCTTCTTCTGTGGTGCAGGAGTAGTTCCGGGACGATAGCCGTCGTCATAGACACCGCCTGCAACGTTGGGAATGCCGGACACATTGCATACGTTGATTACCTCAGCGCCCTTGTAGAATGCCTTGCGTATCTCGTAGTGGCAATGCGAGCCGGTAGAATGTCCGGTGCTGCCCTCGATGCCGATAACGTCGGTACAGGCTACGAGGTCGCCGTTCTTGACTTTAATCTCAGACATATGCCCGTAGTAGTAGAACAGACCGTCCGCACCTCTGATGCAGACATACTGGCCGAAGCCCTGAGAGTGGTCGTTCGGGTTCTCCCAACCTGCATAGTGTACTGTACCGGAGACGGTCGCGTGGATCTCCTTGCTGTCGATACCGACGAGGTCAAGACCGTCGTGTGACGGGTTGGAGGGCGGACGGAACCCCTGTGATACGCGGAATTTTTCACAATATGGTGAATTCATTTTTCATCCTCCTTATTTTTATCGTCTTTGTTATTTTTCTCATGCTGTGTACCGAAATAAAAGCCAATAACTGTGGTGTAGATAGCCACAAAAACTTCTGGTTCTACTTCTCCTTTTACTGAGAGATACGTGAACGCACCGGTCAGAGTGAACGTTACCAGTGTTTTCACGTCTATAAGTTTAGCTATGCGATCTCTGATCTGCATGCTCCAAGTCCTCCAGTCTGTGATTGATGACCTTTATCTGTTCTTCGATGACTGGGAAGCGCTGCGCGAAGTGATTATGCTCTGCGACCCGGTTCTCAAGCTGCTGCAAGCGGTAGTTCGTGAGCTTCGAGCTGACGAGTATGCCGCCCAGGGAGCCGCCGAGTGTTCCCACAAGTGAGAGCATCGCCACTAAAACGTTTGTATCCATTTGTACAGCCTCCCCCTTATTAGCCTGAAACTTTGAAGGTTGCTGTAATGTCAAATGTTTTGTTAGTGCCTCCGCTGCCGTGTGAAATTCCCATTGATTTACAATAAATAGAAAGTTTTTTCACACTGTCAACAGTTTCAATTTTAGCAATGAAAAATTCATAATATAAACCGTCTGTTAAATACTGTGCAAAGCAAGCATTAAAAGCTATTTCTATTTCATCATCTGCAATTGTGCCGGGTACTGTTATATCACAAATTTTATAGCCATAACCAGAACTTATGCTATAATAAATAGTGTAAGTACCTGTTATATGAACTGTTTGCAGATTTCCGACTAAATAACCCTCTGCCGTTGCGGTTAGATAGTCTGCGTGGGGATTTGTCGCCGAGTATGGTGTTATAGTGTAGTCACTTGAAGAATAGACAGTGACGGCACTTCCACCGGCCCCGCCTGATCTATGCGGCTGATATGCTTTGGAAATTTTCCACGCTGCCTGTGAGCAGATCATTGGCTTAAAGGTAATCGTACCGCTATATTCCTTGTCATACAACATATTGATGTAGATATCCGTGCTTTCACCCTTAGCTGGCAGGAGAATACCGTCGCCCGTGTCTGTCACACGGTAGGTATCACCGCGAAGAGCACGGAGTGAATATGTGTCCTCTCCGCCGCCTTCGGGGCAGCCCGAAAGAACATATCCGCCGGTACAGTAATCATCCACATACAGCGAACCCGTTGATATTCTCAGATTACAGGAGCTGTCTGTCGCGGATGCTTCAGTTCTGGTAGCGGTCACTGTTCCGTCTTCGTTAAGTGTCCAGCTTACACCGCCGCTGCTGAACGTAGCACCGTGCGAGTTGTTCGTGCCGATCTCAACGAAGTCAAGCACATTCTTATCCCCTCCGTCTATGATTTCGGCGAGGGCAGCTCTGTCGTCGGCATCGAGATCTTCCAGTCGCTCGTTCAGGCTGTCATAGTCTCCGCGGGCTTCTGATACCTCATCTATTGCGCCGTCAATCTCTTCGGCTGTATGTTCGAGTTTTCTTATAATATCCGCCATAGTATCATCCTTTCACATATATTCTCGCGCCGTCGCTGTCAATAACAGAGAAGTCATCAGCGTCCAGGAGCTGCCCCCAGCCCCCTCCGCCGCCGTAGAACTCGACCTCGCAGCCCTCCGGAAAGCTTGTCTCTTCATAGGTGCAGTCCGCGGATATCTTCACTTTCCGGAGCTGCGTCCCGGCAAAGGCATAAGTACCGATGGCCGTGCAGCTTTGAGGTATGGTGACCTTCCTCAGCTCGGCAGCATCTTTAAATGCTCCGACTTTGCCCAGGACCGGCAGTCCCAGCATAAGAGAGAGGAACGGCATACCGTTGTTCACATCCGGGTCGATGCGCCACATTGTATATGGACTGTCACCGTGAAATGGTTCTGACGGCAACGACATGAAATCAGTATTAGTCAGCTGATCGCCGATATAAGTCCATGCCATTCGCTCACCTCGTTCCTGCCGGCATTTCTACCGGGAGCCCCTTGCTCTGCATATAGGCTGGGTCTTTTAACTGAACTGTAGTGACAGCAATTCCTCTTATATCATCACACTTGTCCGAGTTTACAAAGGTATACGATGCCAGTGTATCATTATTTGCGTGAATGTAAGCGCATTCAAGGTCAAACACACTGTAATCGTAGTTGTCTGTTCCGCTTACAATAAGATAATGGTTATAGTTGCCAGTCCAATAACAGTTTTCAACTCGGAATTGATTGTTGCTTGTTGATACGAGCCTGTGGTCTTCAGTGTTTATCTTGCAAGTCAACAACTGCACGGAAGCACCGGTATAAACAAATTCGCCGCTATGATATAACTGAACGTTGACTGCACAAGATTTTAGCCTTATATAATTACCTAAGAAGAAATAGCAGTCGTTGCCGCCGTCCATTCTACCGGAAAAAATACATTTGCTTATTTCTTTCCAACCGCTTGTGCCTGCATATAGAAAGTTTCTGCCTGTACAACTAACATTCAGAAATGCTATTCCTGTTATCGCTGATGTGATATAGCAGTAAAAGATATCTGCTGCACTTGAGGCAAGGTTTTTTATAGTTCCGCCGAAGCCATTTATACTCGCACACGTTATCGAGATTGGAGTTGTAATTCCTTCCGGTGCATAGTCGTTGGCATCGAGCACGAATGTATTCTCATAGAGGTTAGATAAATCTTCTGTCTGCACAAAAGGTTTGGGTACGCCATTCACATCAACGTATATTTTGTTCGGGTCAACCGTTGTGTCAGACGTTTTTACCAAGTTTTTCGGGAATTCTACCTCTGCGCCGGAAGTCCCGACTGCCGCAATAAATTCCGCCCAGTCGTGTACAACAATCGCCATATTTCAGCCTCCTATTCGATAGTAGTCACGCCCTCGGGAACGTAAACGTTCCGGACGGCTGTGTCTGTGAATGTTCCTGCACCGATTATACGCACCGGAGCGCCGCCGAGAGTATCAGGTATTCGTGGATATGTGCTCTCGCCTGAGTAGCCTGTAACTGTCGCAGCGCCGTCCGCGATCGTGTACGTCCATACACTGTCGGGGACGATGTCAGGCGACTCCGTAGAAATGTCCTGTCCGAACACTACCGCCGATATCTCTGTAATTGTGCCGTTGCCGATGACTTCGACCCTCACCGTGTGCTTGCCTTCATCAGGACTTATCGGTACGGCAGCTGAGAGCGTTACTGTGTCACCCTCATTGACGGTCTGAACCGGCTGTAAAACCTGCGCTATTTCATCGAGGAGCACCCGGAAACCCAGTGTGCCGTCTGCCTCGGCAGTCATAACTATTCCGATGTTGACAAAGCAATCTGCCGCCTGGCGTATTCCAAAAGCTCCCTCTGCGCTGGTATATCGTCCCTCGAAATCTCCCGGAAATGTGTCCAGGGCGATCGTGTTCATGGTCGGGACTGCAACCTGTGAGGATGAGCCTCCGCTGCCTGACGAGCTGCCTGAGCTGCCCGAGGACGTACTGTCTCCGGTGTCGGAAAGCCCGGCGGAAGTGATAGTCTGCGGAGCCCTGAAGCCCCACGAAAGCCCGGTAACAAGCATCTGCATACCGCTCTGACCCGCGATGCCGTCCTCGACCGTTATCATATCGCCGAGATCGAGCGCCGGGTCGCCGTAGTAGTCACAGGTACCGGAGTGCCAGCAAGCCGTGAAGCTCTCAGCGATAGGCTCGATCCACTCGGTATACTGTTCGATATAGTTCTCAGAGCCGGTATAGATGTACTTGTTACAAGAAAAGCCGAGGATGGCATTTCCGGAAACGTCAGTGTCAGCGCTCGCAAATCTTCCCTTGCTGTCAGTGTATCGGACCTGTGCAACACCGTAAAGGCCAGACGAAGGCTTGAGGCTGAACCGGCGGTCTGCTTCGACGGTCCGCACCGGGGACATCCCGAACTTCCGGAACTCTATCTTTCCGCTGCGGTTTGCAAACGCAAAGCCTCCCATGAGCTGCGCTATCTGCCGGACTTCCTCCCAGCAATTTGCCGAGAACTCCACACACTGAATAGACTGTGCTGGACGTCCGATGAGAGCTGCAACCTCAGCAGGAGTCTGCTCGAAAGTGACAAACGCCGTCTTTTCAACCTTCTCCATGATCGTTGCAAGCCGCAGCACTCCGACAGTATCATCGTTGATAGCTGCTTTCAGACGGTTCAGACGGTCAGCACCTTTGAGACGTACCTGCCCCTGAGCGTTGAGCTTTTCCGAGGACGTAATGTCCCACAGCCCGAGCGGTACCCATTCCGGATCCGTCTCACCTACATCAATGCCGACTTCGAGCGATATCTGAGCGCCGTGGAAATAGCTGTCACCGAGAATAGTGATATTGTACAGCGTGATATCAAGGGTTCCGACATACATCTCACCGAACATGAAGGTGTCATCCGAGGATGTACAGCGCTGATCTGTCCGGGGAGTACCGAAAATGTTGTCGTCGCTTAGAGAAATAACAGTTCCCGAGGCAAGCGTGAGCGTGCCCCGGATATACTGCTGTGCCCCTGTGTCTATCGCTGTGATATATGCTTGTGATACTGGGTACATATTACACCTCCACAAGCGAGAACGAAAGTGTCATATGCGGAACACCATCAATTATGACGGATGTTGATTTCTGTCGGTCTGAAGGATACATCGTTCTTGTAATATAACTTCCATTATCAAGGAACTCGACGCTGTACTGCCGTGTAACCGGAGCGATGATGCTTTCAATCTCAGCAATCTGTTCAGCTGTTCCGCGATATTCAAGCTCTATCGTGCAGACATCTTTTCGGATGATGTAGGAAAGGAGCTTGCCGGTCTCTGCGCTTCTGCCTGTTGCATCGGAATATAAGTCCGACTTACTGAGACGATAGCCGTCTTTGACAGGCTGGAGCTTACTGCTCATATCAGTGCTGTTTATCGTTTTTATAGGTACAAGTCTCATTTAAGCTCCTTTCCGCCGATTATCATCTTCAACAGCTTTAACCGCAACTCTTCCGATCTCACGTCCATCAAGTTCGACGTGAACGTGTATTGTCTGATCCTTTTTGCCTGCTCTTGCAAGGGCATTTTCGACGGCTTTTTCCATCGTGCTGAGAGGAGATACTACCTCCGGCTCGCGCTTGTTATCACCGAGCATTGCAAGGAAATTACCGTAATTCGCGGGGACGACGGTACCCTGTGCGAGAGGTGGGATCTTACCAATATCAACATGGTCAAAATCAAAGCCGAACTTTTTTCCTCCGACCTTCGGCACCCATTTTGGAATGTCTATACTGATAGTGTTCAGACAGTCGATAAGGAAATTGATGACGGTCTCAAATGCATCAACAAAAACGTTTATAAAGCCGATTATAGCGTTCAGCGGGGCTTTCACAAGGTCAACGAGACCGTTCCACAGACTTGCGAAAACGTCCTTGACAGCCTTCCAAGCCCTGCTCCAATCACCCTTGAAAACGTAAACGATGAGGTCGAGCAGGTGCTTCAAAGCCTCCCAAAGGCCGTTGACAACGTCGATTATTCCGCCAAATGTTTCACCGACCGTCTGAACTATAGCACCAAGCACATTAGCAATCGGAGGTCCGAGCGTATTTACGAACCAGTTGACAAGCGGTGCTATGAAATTGTTGTATATGTCAAGTGCTATCTCGGCAAGCTTACCGGCAACTTCAAGAACGTTGGCAACGAGCTTTTTGAGATGATTGCTCCACAGGTCGTCTATGACCGCGATGAGCTTGTCAAAAACCGGCTTGAATATAGTCTGCCAGATGTTCCTAAGAACATTACCTGTCGTTTGTATAGCTTCGCGGAATTTCTCAAATACAACCTTGCCGTGCTTGTCCCAAAACGTCTTGAGGATCCCCATTGTATCCTGCCATATTTGGGCAATAATCTTCAGCGCAGGGACAGCAGCGTCCGCCCAGAGCATATCAAAGCTCTTTTTCAGCTCGTCAAAGAGCGTTCCCCACGATTTCCAAGTCTCCTCAGCAAACTGCGTGACTATTGGTAGACCGTCAGTTATAAATGATTGCAGCATTGGATAGGCTGCTACATTCCAAAGATCGGAAAATACAGTGTTGAAAGTATTCAGAAGCCCTGTTAATGTACTGCCGGAGACCTCAACAAATGTCCTGAGGAATGATGTGAAATCACCATTGAAGTAACTTATAAGCGGAGGGCCTAATTTCTTTATATCCTCAAATACCTTCTTGAAATTAGCGCCGAAGCGGTCAAGCTCCGGGCTTAGCTGTTTCCATATTTTCTTGAAAGAGGGAGCGAAGTTCTTGCTCAGGTACTTATTTAGAGCGTCGAATATCTTTTCGGTATTCTTTATGAACTTTTCAAGACTCTTGCTCGTCTGTAAGGTATTGTCCTTGACCTTAATTGAAGGAGTAACGGTCGCGCCGCCGGATTTTCCGTCCTTGCTTCCTGTGCCACTTCCGCTCTTGGAAGCAACCGTGTTGATTTTATCAAAGCCCGCCAGGCTTTTTTTCTCAGCGTCAGCTGTGTCTTCTACCGCTCCGGTAAGATCTTCTTGAGCACTTACGCTCTCGGTGATGTTCCCGGTAGCCTCGGCAGTGTCTTCAACCTCTTTACCGAACAACGCCGCAAGAGTGTTGATTGCTACACGCGCCTTTTCTGTAAGATATGTGAGGGCGCTTGTCAACTGCTGTACCCATGAGATAGCGAGTTTCAGCATCGGCTGGCCTACAACAGCAAGCAGCTGGCGCCAGGCCTCCTTCAAGTTTCCAAGAACGTTCTCCCAGCCTTCGGCTTCTCTGGCAGCCTGTCCTTCAGCACCGGAAAGGGCGTTCGCATCCTTTACCATTTGCAGCAGCGTAAGCTGCTTCTGAGCTTCAGAAAGCTCCTGGAACGACTTGCCGTATAATTTATTAGCGGCAGCATTTCTTGTTGTTTCTGTTGCAGATAGTCCAAGTGCTGCGTCGTTCGCATAGTTGCCCTTAAGGAAGGACATAAGTGTCTCGCTTGTATCTTCGAGACTTCGGTCATAGTACGCTGCGGAGTCTGCTGCGACTTGCAAAGCCTCTTCCATCATTCCGAGAGCCTGTGAACTCTCCATGCCGGAAGTCCTTGCAAATGCGTATACAGAAGTTCCTACGCCCTGTAATCGTGTCTGAAGAATACCGCTTGAGTCAGCAACGCGCTCCATAGCTTCTTCGGCATTACTTTGTAATTCGCCGAAGGTCTGAGCGAGCTGAGAATTAGCTGCATTTACTTCTGCGGCAGCTTCGACTGCTTCTTTGCCAAACTTTACAGTAGCACCGGCACCAACAGCAAGCCCAGCCGCAACAAGTAGCTTTTTGAAGCCTCCGCTCACCTTTTTCAAGCTGCCAGAAATGCGTTCAGATGAAGTATCTACTTCCTTTTCGGCTGATTTCGCCGCCCCGCCAACACTATCGGAGACATCATTTGCTGTTTTTTCAGCAGCATCACCTATCTCGTCAAGGTCGTCTTGTATTTCATCAGCAACTTCTGAGGCGGGCTCGTCGTTGACTGTTACCGTGACCTCTTCGTCAGGTAAATTTGTGACCTCGTTCGCAACTTCGGAGACCGCCTGCTCCGCAGATGTTGTATCCGCTGTTACCGTTACGTTTTTATCCGGGACAGCTTCGACTTCTTTTGTGACTTCTGCTGCTGCCTGGTCGAGCTGCGAGGTATCCGCTTTAAACTTAATACCAGATGCCTGCTGAATGACCGCAGACAGCTTCTGAATTTCACCGATAAGCTCGCGGACAGCTGCCTCTATATGCTTTTTACCTTGTTCAAAGCCTTCATCATTGACTTTGGTGTCAAAATTTAAACTACCGTCAGCAGCCATATGCCTCACTCCTTTTTTGGAGCTTCAGGTACTCTTGGTACGCGGCGAAGCTACTCTATATAGATGTTTTTCGTCTTGCAACGACGGCAGACAAGGCTCACAATACCGGAAAAGCGACCGATAAGCAGTACCCTTCCGCAACGTCGGCAGATGTATTTTTTCATATCAGTGTATTAAGAAAAGCCTCTGTCTCGCTAATTTCAGCCTGTTCTTCAGGAGATGTCAGCTTGCAGAGGCCTTTGTTTTTTCGCCAGAATTTTTCTTCGGATTTAGAGAGCTTTTCACCCCGTGCCTTTTTCTGCCTGAGACTGATAACAGTGCTGAAAAGTCCCTCACCGATCTCACCGAATGCTCCAAGGAAGGTCCACCAATGCAGAAACGGCATACTTCTTATGTCAACAGTTCCGACAGCCTTACTGACTGCGGGCATTATCATCGCCTCGTCCTGCTTCCAATCCAGCACGCGAACGTCTTCTGGTTTACTCAGTGGAATATCACCGCCATTCAAAAACCACGCGGCTTTTTTGTATGCTTCATCTATGCTGTAGTACGGAAGCGTTGATGTATAGAGCCTTGCAAGACAGATGTATGATTTTTCTTCACTCGTGAGCTCCGGGTCGTTAAAAGCTTCAAATATAGTGAGGACATTCCGGAAGTCGGCGTTAATAGAGATCAATTTTTCACCGACTTCCAGAGCCTCAGGAAGATAGCCTATCATGAAAGGAGCTGTTCGAGGAGCATCTTCTTCTGATCCGGAGTGAGATCGCTCACATCAGGAGCACCTGTACTGAAGGGCTGAGAAAGCCCTGCTACCGGCTTGATTGTCGGCGCATCAAGATATTTCTTTACCGCGGGACGAATCTCTGAAGAGTTGACTTTCTTTGTCATAACTTTAGCTTTTATATCAGCTTCGAGCTGAGGTATAAAGGCATCAAAGAACGCTGTGAATAGAAATTCACCGCTGCTTGTAAGTGTAAGCACGCTATAATCACCGAATACAGGCGTGCAGATATCTGAGCCGAATGCCTTATTGACAATTCCACGAAATTCAGCATCGAACTCGTGGAGTGCTTCTTCATCTGATACCGTCTTATACTTGGTGAGAAGACCTTCTGTCTCCTCCATAGCGCTCTTGATGCGCTTCAGGAGATTAGGGTCTCCAAGTCTAAGCTTTATAACCCTTGTCGGATCATCAGCAATCATATACTCTTCGTAGCCCTCGTCAAAATTGATAGACTTCATCCTGATTCCTCCTTACGACTGCGGTAATGCGAATGTAGGCACCTTACCAGAGAATGTTACTGTACCTTTCTGACGGTTGCCTGCAAATGCTACATTGAACGGGATCCTTACGCCGCCGGTTGCTCCGCCGTAGCTTGTAGGTTTGATTATAACCTCTTCAACCCACGCATCATAAGGTCCTTCCGTCTGATCGACAAGCACTTCCAGAATATAGGATCTGCAAGCGTCGCCGGTCTTACGATTCATCATAATATCCTTGAGATGTGTATAGATAGCGCCGTCTGTAGGCGTTGCATAATAAGTGTCAACGTCAATTGTAGGCTCATATCCATTATCCTGCACACTTGTCTCGTCAAGGATGTTCTTCGTAGTTTCAGTATCTGAATTGAGCTCTACAGAAAGGTCTTCGACATCTTTTCCGATAAGATACCATGTCGAAGCTGTAGGTGCTGTAGGAGTAGTTGCCTCCATATCAAATTCAGTTGCAAGATAGTGCAGAAGCGCACTTCTTTTAAGTTTGCCTAAAGGTGTAGGATCTGCCATTATAGTTTCCTCCTGTTCATTATTATCATCAGTGTCATCGCTGGGAGTGTCGTTGCTGTCCTCAGGATCAGTGAGAACTTCATTTTCTTCGTCCATGATTTACCTCCTTACTGTATACTCGGCAATGATTTGGAGCTGATACTGCACTCCGTCAAGTTCATTTTCTTGCGGGACTGCATAGAGCATACCGTTGGCAACTGAAAGCTTATCAAGAGTGCCAGTATATGTATCGCTGCCAATCACGGTTTCCACTTCACAGCTCGTCTGCTGTTCGAGCCAAACACCAAGTTCAAGAAGTGCAGAACTGTTGTGTAGCCTTTCAAAATCATTGATGCTGCTGTATGAAGTATAGAGCATAAAGCTATGCTGCCGCACCTGATCTCCGGTAATACTTTCGCGGATAAGCTCATCGCCGGTCGAACTAAGGCCATAGCTTGTAGGTTCAGATTCAGTAAAATCAATATGTATCGAATTACATACTTCTGAAATCTTAGGAAAGCTTTCCAGCAGTGAGCGCACCTTTTCAATAATATTCACTCAGTCTTACCTCCAATCAATGCAGCGGCGCCGCGTAATATCGCCTTGCCATGCTTTTTCTTCATAGTCTCGAACCAGAGTGGAGTTGCATTGGGATTTCCACCGTGCCGGTGATTGACCTTGCGGTTATAGTAGTCATGACGTGCTTTTTTCGCTGTATAAACTATCTTGCCCGGATAAAGTATCTTTCCGGAATCTCTCAGAGTTCCGGAATTCTTATACTCAGGAAGACCTACAGGAACATAAGGCGTCATCAGCCGGAGACATTCACTGTCCACATACTTTTGCACAACTTTCAATTTCTCTCTGCGCTGTTTCTTCGTTTCATTGTTCCACGTCAATCTTACATTCATTGTATCACCGCCCTGTTATCTCAATATCAGGCAAAAGCCCGTTCACCGTGCATTTTACAGTGGAAATGACGGAAATATCACCGATATTTTCACGGAATGCTGCCATGCTTGCAGAAGCCGTCTGCTCCGAGGTCGTATCAAAGGTGAAACTACATTCGCCGTTTACGATAATGTCACCGGCTTTCGGGATGTAGCTCCCATCGTTAGCAAAGCTGTATATCTTTACGATTACATTATCAGTCGGAAGACTGCCTGTCTTTGAGGTCTTTTCTCCTCTGCCATCATAAAAATACACGTCGTTGAAGACGTGCTTTGTATAAGTGCTCTTTTCATAGACAGTGCATTTACCGGTTATCTCAGCATATTCTGCCTTGACCTTCTTATGCCAGCTAAGCGGAATATTTGCCTCGATACCCTGAGCAGGAAGACCAATCGTCCGGAACGTTCTACCGAAAAAACCAAGTTTCCGGTCCGTCCAGGTATTCTGGTCCCCTTTCGGTATGCCGAGGGTGTAGCTCTTGCCATCTGCGGAAGGTTCACCGATAAGCACATTCCCGACTGTAGTTGTCTGAATACCACTGTACAGCAGTATATCAGTTCCCCGAAGCATCTGAACCATTCTCATACACCTCCAGCGCTCCATAGGACTGTCTCATAAGACCGAGGTCTTTGAGTTCGCTTTTGAGAAAGTACAGTGACTGCCCTGCGTTGAAGTACGTCATTGACGCTGAAAATCCGAGCCCTGACTGTGACACCTGAGATACAGCTGGATCAGTATCTGATAAGCTGTTCAGTGCTCTTATGACAGCCTGTACAACTACGCTTTTAACAGCATCGCCGTAATCCTCATCGTCAGCAATTAGCGCATCTATATCCTTACCAAACTTTTTGGCGGATATACGCAGTCTGGAAGAAGCCTGAGACAGAAGGACTTCCGCAGAACTCTGCTGCTGAGGCGTCAGAACGACGCCCAGCGCAGTTATATCACTAACGTTAGCATATACGGTGCCTGCCACAGCTTATGCCTTAATATCGTCAGCTGTAAGTGTTACATATCCGACTGCAACAGCATTGCCGTCTGAATTGAACTCTACAACCTCGATAACGTCGCCGACAGAGCAGCTGGAAATAACCTTTGCAGTGCCGCTTGTCATTGATGTACCGCTATATGTAGCAGTTGCAGTGCCGTAAGCACAGCGCTCTGTAGGATTCTTCTTATATGCAAGAGTATCGCCAGCTGTAAGGACGGTAGCTGTTACCTTGGTATCACCAGCAGCAGATGTTCCGACAGCGGTTGAGAGTTCAAGGCTGTCAGGTACAAAAACGCAGCGTACAGCAGTTGCTCTGAGTACCTTGTGATCGTATACATTACGTCCCTGAACCGCACAAGCACCGATGTATGTGCCAGAACCTTCGAGATCCTGAATATGAACAGGAACGCTCCATTCCATCACACGAGTAGCAAAGCGAGGATGTCCTGCGATCATTGCGAGGTTTGCTGTGGAGTCGTTCCACTCCTTTACAAGGAAGCCTGCGATCTTGCCGAGGATACCGTTCTGCTTCACATCATCACCGAGATCTGAAGCTGAGATGAACTCAGGAGACTTGAGAATGAGTGAGAAAGTATCAGGTGTAACAAGCAGGTAACGCTTGCCATCATTAGGTACATTGGCCTTGGACATAGCTGTTCTGATGTCAACGATAGCATTGTAGATGTTATCCTTTGTAAGAGCAGCGATGTTTACTGTTGTACCGCCTGTAAGGAGAGCAGATGCACCATCGAAGTCTACCTGCTTTGCAAGCGCATAACCTGCACTGTCAAGACGATCCGCAACAAGATTATCGGGAACGCCCTCAGCATCATAGCCGTCAATGATCTCATTCACACCCTTATCCTTTGTGATAGGAAGTGTTACATAGGATGTGGAACCGCTTGTAGCAGAGATACCATTTGCCTTGTCATAGTCGCTTACTGTAACCTCAGTATCACGCTGAGGGATCTTTACAGCTCCGGCCTTAGGATCTCCCTCATAGTCATTGTTAAATACGAAGCCGTCAGCGAGAACGAGCTCAGCACGGAGCTTCGCCAGTACGAGATCAGAATATCTTTCCTGAAGTGTATGTGCCATAAATAATTACCCCTTTCTGAGAGTAGGATTCTTCTTGTAGAAGGCTTCTTCAACGCCGGAGAGATTGCTGCCGTCCTCGGTAGAACGAGGTCTTGGCTGATGCGTCGGCTTGACAAGAACCGCAAGTGCTTCTGCATCCTTTTTAAGTTCATCTTCTGTTGAACCGTTAAGACGTTCAGCAAGTTCCGCAGGAAGTCCGGCTTCACGCGCTATCTTCATTTTTACCGAGTTGATCTCGTAAGCGCTATTCTTTGCAGTAAGATCTGCAATGGTTGCCTTACCGTCTGCGAGCTCCTTTTCAAGAGCACTTATCCTGTCAGCGGACTTTTTAGCATCGTCCGGTGAGATATAGCCTTCAAACTTCTTTGTGACCTCTTCGGTCACGCTTCTTGTGTTTCGCTCAAGACGAGCCTTGATAGCAGCGTCAAAAGCTTCCTGTGTTTCAATTGCCTTGAATTCTTCAGACATAACAAATTCCTACTTTCCCGCGTAGTCGCGTTAATAAGTGATCTCCTGCCTTTTACGCTCCTTTGCATTGGCACAAAGCCAAATAGCCAGAGTCGCTGCTTCAAGCAGGGATATATCTGCGCCTTCCAGAATAGAAGCATAACCGTATCCGCCTCCGGAGCCGATTGCTCTGTGTTCTGAATTCGACGCAGCTTGTACAAGTGCCGGTTGTCCCGCGTGACACAGCTGCCCCTCAAAGAGCTTTTGCTCAAAGAGAGCATTTGCAGCAATGACCTCAGAGACTTTCGGCAGCATTGCCTTGCATTTTACATCTGCATTCTTCATATCATCAGCAAGCAATGTCTGATTGCCTGCACCGTCAATAGCAGCCTGTACTGCGTGAGGATTTCTGAGATAAGCTATAAGCCATTCGTTGCCCTCTCTGACAGGGCGGCAGTCGATAGCCTCGACGAAGATCCTGTTGTCAGTTGTTTTCACTGCAACAGCCAATGATACGCTGCCTGCCTTCGAGAACTTGATGCCATAATACAAACGGACATCCTGAACAAGCTCAGGAGTAACGTCAAGCTTGTATTCAAGCCATTCTTCCTTGCTTATAGCCGATTTCTGATTGTACCTCAGCCACAGGCCGAGACGCTGGATGTTGTCGTCAACCTGATCGTCACCCAGCTCGCTGCGGATAGTACGCTCACTGAGAATATAGCCGAGAGAAGGATTCGTCTCATACCACAGCTCAGGATCGTGAGCATCAGTCAGCGCCGGAACGCTCCATTCAGCCCAGCCGCAATCCTCTGTATTACCGCTCAGAGTTTCTTTGCGGTATGTGAGGAATACTGTGCCGGAAGATACAACTGTCGGAGGAGTTCCGCACATAAGCGTCTGCGGGTTCTTACTATCAGTAACGACGTATTTTAGAGCACTCTCCTGATCGGAAGTATACTCCTGCGCCTCGTCAATGATTAGAAGATCATAACCTTCACCGAGTCCGCCCTTGCTCGAACGTGTACGGAAATTGATAACTCCCTCGCCTTTGAGCCATTCGATGCGCTCCAGACCGAACTGTTTTGTGGTCTTGAAGTCAACGCCTTCAACAAATCCCGCTTTTGAAAGCCGCTCAATGACCTTTTCCCAGGCATTGTGGGAGGTAGTTGTCCTGTGCGCGGTATAGAGCACACGTTCTTCATGTGATACACCGTACATCGCTCTCATAATGAGCAGTTCAGACTTACCGTTTCGTCTCGGTATGGACCAGCCGAACTTCATATGCACCCAAAGACCGTCCTCATTCACAGCCATAATGTCTTCGAGCATAAGCTCCTGCCACGGCTGCGCTGAACGTCCTGAGCGGTTGTAGATAGCTATTGCCTCAGCCCCGAGGGACTGAGTATACGGAAGAATAACAGATGTTGTAGGAGTCTGTCTGCCTGAGCGTTTGACCTCGCTCATTGCAGCAGCTCCTTTCAGATAGTTTTCCAGTCGAATGTGTGTGGCAGCAAGCGGTTAGAGACCAGCTCCGTACCTGTGGAGAAGTCCTGCTTCTGCATAAGTTTATCGGATTTCTGACGATTGCAGCACATATGTGCAAGCTGTAAGTTGTTTATATCCGACGGATGGCCGCCCTTTGCCACAGGAATGATGTGATCTATACAAGGAGACAGCGGATGCGGAAACTTGAAGTCAAAGTCAACAGGCTTTCCACAGATACCGCATACTTCCTGAGTTGCGTAGATCTTCTTTTTATTGCTCTCGAACTGAGAACGCTGCGTTCCGTTGTGATCCGGTCGCAGATTAGGTCTTGCTCTGGGCTGCGGCATAGCGCACCTCCTTCAGGGTATAAAAATAGCACCTGCCGCCGACATTGTTGTCGGTCGCAAATGCTTGTAAGCGTTATTCTGCTGTGCAGTCCCACACAGGGACTTCTTCGATTGCCGCTCTTGCTTCAAGTATAGCAAGGTATCTCTCCATAGCTTCAAGCTGCATTTTGTAAATGCTCTTAGGGCAGCGCGGTACAAAGCTCAGGTTGTCCCAGTTGTCGTACATATTTTTCAGCTTCTTGTATCGAATTATCAGCTGATGATACTCAGCTGTGAAGCGCTCTTTGTAGTCCTCGGACTGCATCAGTTCGACAGTATCTTTCAGTTCCATTCTCTCACCTCCTTCAAATGGGTATGAAAAAACCGCCTTGTTATGGGCGGTTTAGTCAAACTGTGAAGGAGTTATTTCCTTAATGCCTTTCACAGTTCGGTATATTCGTTTCATCATAGTGTTTTCTTGCAGATATTCAAGACCTTTAAGCGTAATACGCACACCGTTATCCTCAACACAGGTGCTTCCAGTTATATCTTTATACACTCGCACACCCTTGATATATCCGACATCAATCATCATTTCGATGTATCTCGCCCAGCGTTCATCACTCACTTTGAGCTTTTCAGCACTTATCTGGCTTATATCGAACTGAGGACAGTCCATAGCAGCTTCGAGCGAGGATAGTATCTTGTATACAGCTTGAAAGTTATCCATTAGAAGCTCCTTTTGGGTGGGCGGGTTAGTTATCTGTTAATGGAATTTCATAATGATTTAACGTGTTGATAGCTTCGTAGGCATTTAGCCTCTTTACATCAAAAGCTCCATCCAACTCAATGTCATTAACTTCTTCCTTCGTATATGGGTTAGGACATATTGCTATATCATTCCTAAGCTTAGCGATTACACTATTATTCAGCCAACTTGGCTTTGTAATATTTGATGCCATAATCCACACCTCCGTTTAAGCATTTATCGCTTTGACTAATAATTGCTTTTGATAAGTCTCCACGCTGATTTGGCGTTAATAAGCTAATCAAATCCTTCACTTTATCTTTGTTTGCACTATCTGATAAAAAGCTAAGGGATATAGACACTCCTTTTATCTCATATATTTTTTCGTCACCAACAATATTTAAAAATGTTCGGTATCCAATTTTATCGGCATTATCAGAAGAAACAATAGAAAACGTACTTCCGAGATTACCTTGTGCTGTTAAAGAAAGCATATTTTCTGAATTAGCAAATTTACGCAGATCATTATAACTAAGTGTTTGGTTACTACCGTGATTATGAAAAGCATGATAAGGAATATCCATATCATCAAGTTTTACACTTCCGATTTTTCCTTGCCTGTAAACCTCGTCTTTCAAAGGCTTCATGTCTTTATCATAGCGGATAGAAAACTCTGTACCGACAGGAACATCTTCACGCTTTTTCACCTCAGTCAACAGGTCTTTAGCCGCCTGTTGGTGACGCTTGTTCATTTCATCATCGTCAAATATGTCAAGTTTCGGAACTCTGTCAATAGCTTCCTGTGTAACAGGTTTGTATAAACTGTTGTCATCTCTTAATGATATTATATCACTAATCTCTGAATTGTCAATAGACGAATTATGAACACTATCCGCTTTCGCAGAGTTTTTCTTCACGTTCGCAGAATTCAGCCTTTGAGCTTCTTCCTTTGTGAAAGATTTAGGCGGCGGAGCTCCTGCCGCAGCAGCCTGCTCCTGAGTGAATACCACCGGAGGAGGAGCGCCGGCATCATCTGCCGGGACTTTCCACGTCTTCTTGCTCCAGACGTTCTGGCGCTTCCGGCCGTTCTCATAGGTCACCATACAGCCGCAGTTGTCGTGCCTGCGGTAGACATTCTTAGGCTCGGAGCCGTATTCATACCGGCCTGCCATTTGCGTACACCACTTGCAGCAGCTGCCGTCTGTGGTTCTGGTTATGTAGCATTGCAGGCCTGCCTTTGCGCGGAACTTTGCATTGGCTTCGATGCAATCATCGTGCATAGATCTTGTTGCATTTGCTGTGGCCGACTTTGCACGGCGCTGGATAGTGGCTTCCGGAACCGTTTTGTCAGTCAGTGATGTGCCGATCTGCTTCGCACGCTCCTCGTCAAAGGGGACGTGCTGCGGAGCTATGCTGAGTCCGGCTTTTTTGTCGAGTGATCGCTGAGCAATATCAAACAGGCCGTTTATATCCTTGTGGCGGTCACGGAGCAGCTCCACGCAGGAAGTGATCCTCTCCTCGTCAGGCATATCAAGAACGCTTTCAGAGAACAGGTCTCCCAGGAGATCAGCAGACTTGTCCGTATACCTGAACGTGTCAGCGAATGTTCCTCTGCCGGACTCTATCAGCTTTCTCAGCTGTCCGAGGTACTTGTTGGAAGACAGCAGAGCGATGATCTCTGCGAATGTCATTCAGCATCACTCTCCATACCGGTCATACGCTTGATGTTTCTGCTACCGAGGAAGCCGTCAGATGCCTGATTGATCTTCAGTATAGCATCACCGATAGCACCAAGGGCGGATGCGTCAGGCTCGAATACCGGCATCCACATACACTTGCAGTTAGCGAATGCACTGCGATCATAGGTGAAATCGTCACGAATGCACGCCGCCAGATAACCGGTATTGAGAAATCCAACGCCGAATGTGCGCTGCGCTTTCTTCGCAGTCAGACGCAGCTGCTCGTGTGAAGCTCTGATTGCGTCATAGCTTGCAGGGTTGCTTGTGTTGAATCCAAGGTCGTCCATTGTAAGACCTGTTTCCCCTGCGAACATCGAGGCAAGCATCTTCATATGGTCGATGTGCGGTGCCATACTCTGCTGCTGGAACTGTCCGAGGGCGGGGAACTTACCGTTCTCGTCCTGGGTGAATTTCAGGAATGACGAAAGTGTTGCCTTGCGGTTGTCAAATTCAGCATCCTGTGACAGTCCAACAACATACTTCTGCGGCACTGAATAGAATTCAGCTGCAACCTCAGTGCGGAGCATTGTGCGGACAGCACTCTGAACTATATCCATACAGGCGCGTGATATTCGAGAGTGGCCGAAAGGTCTGTGAGCATCCGGCCTGTTAATGATTGGGACGAGCAGCGGATAGGGAGCGCTATGCTCAAACACTTCCACAGGCTCAGACTTACCGGATTCATAATACTCGGTGCGGTATGGCAGGAAATAAGCTTCCTGAACAGGGCGCTGATGCTCGTCACGTTCCAAAACAGCATAACCCTCGGTAAGCATATCGGTGACCGGATCAATGATTCCAGTAGCGTTTCCACCGTCAATGCACTCTATACGCGGATAGCCATTGTCGTTCAGGTCAATGTACTCGAAGCAGCACGAAGTTATAAGTGCCGACAGAACAGAACTGTCGAACAGCACATCTGCATTATTCTGAGAATAGATCTGACCGAGCATAAAGTCGTCGTTGTCAAAGCCGTCAAAGATCAGTCTGTCCGCCAGTGAGTCAACAGCCTTGGCACACCAGCCCATTGAGTAGGTCAGATTACGGAATTCCGGCGGAATAAGTGCGCTGATCTTCCGTATCTTATTTTTCATTTCATAGTAGTTGTACCTCAGCCTCACGCGGGAAGCCTTGTTCGTAAGCTTGTTCCTGAGGTATTCCATGCCGTAGGTTTTCGTAACATCAGCCCTTTCAGCGAGAAATATGAGCAGTGACAGGGGGGAGTCCGCAGCCGATGGGCTCAGGGGGTCCCTCCCCCCCTCTCCAGATAACAGAAATACCCCGGCGCTTGCCGAGGTACTTCTGCATCATCATTGGGAGAAATGGTGTGTGGGTGGGTGGTTGCAGAGGTGGGACTCGAACCCACGACATCAAGGTTATGAGCCTTGCGAACTCGCCGCTGTTCTACTCTGCCAGAGAGGCGCCAGGAGTACGGTCCTGGCGTGAAAATTAGGGATGTGTGATTGTGTCGAACAAAAGAAAGGAGACAGAACCGCGGCAGACGAGGTGAATTCAGCCCTGAAGCCCCGTTCTGCCTGAGTTCTTTATTACACTATATCACATAAGGATTGGGACATTCAAGGACATTTTTTCTATTGCTTTGTTCGTCTTACGCTTCACGGTGCGAGGATCATATCCTATTATCTCAGCAGTCTGCTCAATCGTGTGAAAGAGGATGTACCTATGGATCAGGACAGCTTCAAGGTCATCATCATGCAGCTGAGAAATTGCTCGCTGTATCTCCTCGGACAGATTGACAGCCTCGACCTTCTGAGCTTCTGCTTTCAGCTCGATATCTGCAAGCTTCATAAGAGCGCTTTCTGTGCTGTTCTTTGCCCCGCTGCGCTTGCCGGTATCATTCCCCTCTCCGCTGTGCGAAAGCCCTTCAGCCCGCGCCCTGCACTGCTCGGCAAGCATTTCAAGCGCCTTAGCTTTTTTATCAGCATAGAAAGCACGGTTCAGCCAGCGCTTTATTTCAAGTTCCTTCATTGTCATTCTACTTGTCTCCTTTTCTCCGCTTATTATATCGACGCCTGACCTCGCGCTTCAGAGCGTAGGCGAAGTTGATCTCGTCGTTCCGTTCCGTGCGTTCACGGGTGTTCTGCTCGATAGCCGCCCTAAAAGCTTTATACCTCTCGCAAGAGCTGTGACAGTGAAGCACACGGTCAGTGCAATCTTTGCACGGCATTCCAGGATCAGGCATCGCCGTCACCTCCGTGTAGTGCAACACAGAGCAGAATAAACATTATCAGACCGCCGAAGAAGCACCCGGCTAAAAAGTCACTCATTGCCCTCACCGTCCTTGACTTCTGAAGCCGTGATACAAATATTGTATCTCTTGCCTTTGTTTTCAAACGAGAGATTGACTTCATCGCCGTCCACAAAGTCTTCTTCCGCTTCCCTTTTCGCATACTCGACTAATGCGGCTGCTATCTTACAGAATTCATGTATCAGATCCGTTTCCCTTGCCGCTCCCTCGACTGCTTTCACTTCATCCGGAGAGAGCCCCGTATCCTCATACTCACCGAGTCTCTGAACGACATCGTCCTTCTTGATTCCAGGCCCTGTGCAGTAGTGTGAACCTCTGGTAGCATCGCCTTGAGTCTTATAGGTCAGTCGGTCACGATTCATCATTTTCAGTGCCTCCGTCCTTGTGGGCGTCGTCATACTTCCGCGCTATTTCTATAAGCTGCTGTATATCATTGCCGGTAAAGCAATCCTTTCGAGGGATGTTAAAAATACACTCATCGCAATCACAAGTTTTCTTGCAGACCACATTGTACCACTCAAACACCGCTTTGAACATCTCTGTTGCTGCCATTCCGTTCACCTCCCCACAACAATCTTTATCCTGTCATACAGCTCATTAGCCGCATTAGTGTCCTTGTAGTTTGCAAAGAAAGCAGCTTGCAGTACCGGCAGGACATCACGGAGCAGGCCCTTAGCCTGTCTCAGCTCGTCGTCATAGTGTGCTATCTGTCCGCACTCGTTATGATGCTTGTCCTCAAGTACAGAAATGCGGACTTCAAGATCCTTAATGTATGCCGCAAGCTCAGGTTCGCTGTACCATTTTCCATTGATGTTCATTTCTTTTTCCTCCTTATCAGGTATAGAGCCAGCTCATAAAAAGCAAGCACTATAAGTCCTATAATTATCTGTTCTTCATTCATACCACTCGTCGGGATCATAAGGGCAGGAAGTCCGCTCCATGTCCTCTTCCCGGTTCTCGTATTCGGCAAGCCTGATATACCGCAAGTCCTCTGCGCTCGGTTCTATGCCTGCCTTTCTCAGTCCTTCGATGTTCGACCGCAGGGCTTCTGCGGTCTTTCGGTTAGTAAGTCTTATCATACATACTCCTTCGGCGGCAACTCAAAGTCCTCTCCGACCTTTCTCCATAAGTGTAAGCAGTACGGATGCAGGTTCTTGTATTCGCTCTTCTTTGGATGATACTGCACGACTGTCTCTTCATCGTTCCAAAACATATCCTTGACCTTGCACATCTCGTCCCAAGAAGGGCAGCGGTTAGGATAGCTTACGCTGACGTGTTCCCAGCCACCACCGAAGCTCCACACGACTGTCAAGGGCTTTCTCTGCGCCGGGAAGTATATCTCACCACATCCACCGTCATAGCTTGTTTTGATTACTTTCAGGCGGTCAAGCTGTAATATTTCGCTTTGTGTTTTCATCTCTGCACCTCTTCGGCATATATCCACTTGTAGTCGCAGTTCTCGAAGCGGTTCTCAGTCTGATATGCGTTACAGAGCGACAGCCTTGCACAGCTCCGGCAGTCCTGAGCAGCCGAACCAAGGCGCTGAATAGTCTCCGCTGCTTTCAGGAGTATTGTGCTTTTTTCATCAGGAACAGGCTTACGGATCTGTGTCATGGCCAGCTCAAAAGCTTCAGCTTCAGACCTTGCCTGCGATGCTGCCCAGTCAGCAGCCATATCGTTACAATTCATCGATCTCACTCCTTAGAACTTATTGATAAATTCCTTGTACTTGTCGAAGCTGTGGTCAACGAGCTCAACATTATCCTGTTCGAGCCACTTACGGACGGTACCTTCAAGATCAGTCAATGGCTTTCCCTTTTCTGAGTACCAGCTCCGGACACGCTGAACGTACTTGTCAACGTTATCCTGTCCATAATCATAGACAAGCTTATTGAGATTGGGAGAGGGCGAGAGCGCTGAGCCGTCAGGCGAAGCTGTTTCCTCTCCTTTACTCTCCTTTTCTTTACTTTTCTTTTCTTTACTTTCCTTTGTGTACTTATTGTTGACATTAACTCCAGTTTCTGCAACATTAACTGGAGTTTCTGCAACAGAAACTGGATTTGAGGGTGCAGTTTTAAAACCTTCGTTGAAACTATTATTTTCAAGTAGGTTGTATTCAACAATATTTGACTGTCTACGTTCAGTCGCTAATAGGTATCGCGCCTGAATACCTCGAGAGGTCAATACGCTTCTCTGCATAAGCTCTGATGAAAAGAGATTAATCTTAGCGAGATAGTCGATTACTTCAATCACAGTCTTTTTGTCCTTTGTCCATCTATTCCCGATAGACCTCACAACCATCGCCGCGAGTTTCTCCTTGTTGTCAAACTGATAATAATATCCGTGTTTATAAACAAGGCAGACAAGCCGCAGGTAGATTGCCTCACCTAAAGGACCGTACTCGTTCTGGAGGTCAAAAAGCTTTTCGTCCTCAAAAATGTCAATATCCAAAGGAAAGTAGTCAAGCCCTTTCTTTCTCGGTCGGGGCATTGTACCACCTTCTTTTTAAGATTTAGAACGGCACATCACCGTCGCTGAGTATCTCCTCAAAGTCAGACAGCGAACCGTAAGACATCGAAGGATTATCCTGAGCCGTCTGCTGCGTTTGTGCAGCTGCTTGAGTGTTCTGCTGCGTTGCCGCAGCGTTTCCGCCGCCGGACCCGTCATTCTTACCGCCGCAGAACTCAACTGCATCAACGAATACGTCCGTGGTGTAGTGCGTGACGTCCGAGTGGTTCTTGTCGGTATAGCTGCCGGTCCTGAGGGAGCCTTCGAGAGCGATCATCTTGCCTTTGCTGAAATACTTGCTGACAAACTCCGCAGTCTGTCTCCAAGCCTGGCATCGGATGAAGTCCGCCTGACGTTCGCCGGTATTCTTATCCGCGAACCGTCTGTCTACCGCGACAGTGAACTGACAGGACGCCACACCACTCTGAGTCTGTCTCAGCTCCGGATCAGCAGTGAGCCTGCCGACCAAAACGACCTTATTCATGCTTTTGCCTCCTTTCTATAAGTTCATGTATAAGCAGCTCGAAGTGTCGCCGCTGCTGGTCGGAGAGTATCCGCTCCCCGACCTTTTCCTTATAGCGTTCATACAGCGGTCTGATCTTCGGGTGATTGACGTTTATCTTGTAGCCGTACTTGTTGTCCTTGGCAAATATGCTGTCATTGGCTGCGATGCTCGCCATTTTCAATGCTTGGTCGTACTGTATCTTCTTTCCCATGATTATTTTCTGGGAGCTGTCTGCTGCTTGTAGTTGTGCCAGAAGTAGTAGAACAGTTCCAGCATTTTCAGCGCAGACTTCTTTTCGTCCGGCATGAACTCCACATCGAACCGGTAACGGTTCCCGCAGCGCCATGACTGTAATGTTCCGTATACGGTAGCGCCGATGTTCCGGACCTTGCGTCCTTGCTTCTCGGCTCCGACCTCGGATATCTGGAATTCTTTCAGATGTTCCCATCCTTTACAGCCCTCAAGCAGCAGCGTACACTGCACCGCGTTTCGGCTTATAGTGTCGAGTTCCTTCTCGATGCGCTCACGGTCGTTAGTGACGTTGCCGTAGAGCTCGTCTATCTTAGCCTTGCGCTCGATGACGCAGCTGTGAGAGAAGTCCTTTCCCTCTGCGGTGAAGCTGTAGTCTCCATAGTCTAACTTCCTGCTCTCTGTCATGATGCCGAGGGTCTTCAGCGCACCGGTGATGTGCTCGTTCTTCTGCTCACGGGTGTCGATAACGATCGTCACCTTCTTCATGAAGTCCTTTTTCTCGTCAGCACTCAACCTCGTACACCTCGCAGTCCTCGTGGTAGTTCCTCGGAGCGGTCAGAACCTTCGTGAACCGGCAGTAATCACAGTGGCCACAGCGCTGAGGTTCGAGCTCTCCGCTCTTCAGCTGCTGAAAACGCGGTGCAAGGCTTGTCACTAATTCAAGGGCGCTGTCGAGATCGTCATCCGGTACCCAGAGTACATCGAGATCCGGCTCAGACTCCTTAGTTATCGCCGATATAAAGAACGGTAACGTCTTTCCGGTGTTCTGCCGGACGATTTCTCGATATATAGCTCCCTGTATGTCGTATCCCCAGAAGTTGATGAAGTGCTGCCGCTGCTTCTTTTCCGGGTTCCAGAGGAGCTGGAAGTCCTTTATGGTCTTCAGGTCGTTGATACACTTGCCGGGGACGTAGCTGTCTATCTTGATCTTAAACGGAACTCCGGCAATCTCGCCTGTCATAATTACCTGCTTGTCGCCGGACATAAACTGCATAAACAGCTCTGAGCGTTCTGCTCTTTGTATCATCTTCTCAGCCTGCTTATACTGTACTTTCAGCTCGCCGTCCTTCTTGAAGATCTCCGGATGCTGTGCCTTGAAGATGTCAAGCGTTCCCTCGAAGTGGGCGTCAACATAAGATCCGACAAGCAGCGCATCCGTGACCTCACGCTTATATTCTCCGCGAAGCTCCGCCAGAGCGGAAGCCTCGCATTTCTGAAAGTTCTTGAACTGTGAGCTGCCCATATAGAACAGCTCGTTCTCCGGGGAGAAATAGTTTTCTGATGTGAGCTTACTCAAGATAAGTCACCTTCATTTCTGTATCATCAGTAGTACGGGTAGCGATAAACTGAACGCCCTTTTCCTTGCACTTAGTGTAGAGCTTTTCACGGTTCTCTGATGTCAGCTTTTCGGTACCGTCTATAAGTATGATCTGTAAGCCGTTCGGCTTGGAGAGGGCAACATCTACACAAAGACTAAGCTGTTCGCCCTCGGAAAGGTTCGAGACAGGAAGTCCGTTGATAAGCGGAATGCCGTCCTTGACTGTAAGTCCCTCTATCGGGATATGTGCGTTTTCGAGGATAGTACCGGGAAGCGTTCTCGCAAGCTCGATCTTTCTTGTGTATTCATCGGAGGTCTTGCGGAGCTCTTCGACCTTATCCTGCATATCCTTCATGCGCTTGTATTCGTTCAGGTGTCGCTTCATAGCCTCTGCGGAGGTTATCTCGTTCTGAAGCTCCGTGCAGTCAAGTGGCTGCTTGTCAAGGTATTCATCGGCAACGCTCATATCTGCATCGAGCTTGGTCTTAGCCTCGCTGAAACGGCTCTCAGCAAGTGCCTTCTTGTCTTCCAGCTTGCCTGCAAGCCCGGATATCTTTTCCTCGGCGGCTTTGATCTCCGCTTTCTTTCTCTCGATATCGGAAAGCAGGTTCTCGCGCTCAGCTGCAACCGCCTTTTCCTCCGAGGTAACGGCGATCATCTTGTCGGCTTCCAGCTGCCTGAGCTTAGCATCGTAGCTGCTGCGGAAGAGCTTTGCACGTTCGATACGGCTGTTGTGCTCCTTGATCTGTTCAAGCTTCTTGTATGCTGCACCGAGGTCGTAGGCTTCCCACTTATCAGCCTGATAGTGCTCCGGGATGTCCTTCGATATGTCCGCAATGAACGCTGTCTCGTTCCTGATATCACGGTTCACGTTCTGGCGCTCCTTGAACCACTCGCCGCTTTCGGACTGCATATCTCCGAGAACTTCAAGAATGTTCTGGTCGTAGTTCACCCAGCTCGGTATCTCTCCGAACTTCTCATTGATGAAATTCAGATCCCAGTCAAACTCAACAAGATCCAGAATAGCCCTGTTTTTCTCCTTGGTTGTCATCAGGGTAAATGCTACCGGGTCGAGCTGGAGGGGTGAGAAAAGCTGTTTCAGGAAGCTCTCCGGAGACATTACCTCTCTGCCGTTCTCCTTGACGGACTTGTAGTCAGCCTGCTCTGTACGCTTGCGGCGGTCGATGCTCAGACCGGTGTCGGTCTCAATGATGATCTCGCCCTCTTTCTCGCCCTCATGGACGATGATGCTGCGTTCGGACTGATTTGTCAGCGCATAGCGGAAAGCGTCAATGACTGAGGTCTTGCCGACGCCGTTAGCGCCGGTTATCTCGACGCTGCGGCCGTCAAGCTCTGTCTCTGTGATGCCGAAAAGGTTCTTTATCTTAATTTTTGTAGTTCTCATACCTTGATTTCCTCCACATTGGTGATATTAAACGGGTCAGGTGCTTTCTGCGGCTGCGGACGTTCGCTGTCCTCAACTTCGCCCTCGACCTGCACGCCCATTAAGATTTCGGGGCAGTATACCCTTGCAAAGAACGATGCAGCACGGTATGCGAGCATCTGCTCAGGCATATTCTTCCACTTGCTGTTGTTCATCCATCCCTCAGCCTTAGCCATAGCAATTGTGACCTCAGTTCCCTCGATGATCTCACCCTCTGGCGTTCTGACTCTGACGTAGCAGCCGCGCGAGTCGGTTCCGCGCTCTCCGGTATAGATCGGCATTGCATCGCCGTACTTGGCCTTGATGAAACTCATGCAAGCCTGTCCACTCCAGGAGGGCTTACCCTTTACAACATAGAGGTTCTGCATTACCATGAGCGGTGTTACACCCATACGCTCCGCCATATCGACTGCGATTGCACAATCCTCGGTCTTGCCCTGGTACTGCTGCGGCACCAGTGACGACTTAGCGAATACACTTGCCAGCTTGTAGCTTTCGCGGAAGCTCTCGATGAAGCCCCCCTGCGGCTTCGCCATTACTTCATTCAGCTGCTCCGGCTGCACTGCCAGAGCGGTTTCCTTGTTTTCACACATCTGCCTCTTCCTCCTTCTCTTATTCTTCAGTCTCTCCGTCGTCCTCTGTTACTTTTAAGACTTCATTCATCATAAACAGAGTTGCCATTTCAAGTGGCAATTCAAGAAGCTCAGATAGCTTTCTTGCAATCACCGCGGCAGAAATAATACACTCCGTCGCAATGTCTTTCTTATATCCCTCAGAACACCAATGAACATCCTTTTTGTTTACTTCAATCTTTATCATTGACTTTTCTCTCCCTTTGTGTTATAGTAATGGTGGTTATATTTCACTTCGCTCCCTTCGGGGAGCTTTTTTCTTTAGTCGATGCATTTGAGTACATCTTTAGCGACTGCAAGCAGGCTGTCAGCGGTAACATTGACCTTGCGCCGGTAGCTTGTCCCGCTCTGGAACAGCCACCTGACCTCAACATACTCGTCGTTGCCGTCAAGCTGATACTCTGTGCTGAGAATGTCCTTGTCTATGACTTTGAGCATTTCAAGCAGCTCGTGGCGGACAAAGCTTTCCTTTTTGTGCTGTTCTTCTGTCATTTCTTTACCTCCTCCAGCCAAGCGGTCAATATACCGATACGGTCGCTGAATTTCTCACTATGCTGTAAAAGGCTCTTTACTGTATCTTTGTTCTGATTGATCATATACTGGAGCTCTGTGATCTTATCTTCTACTGCGGCAATTACAGCTTTGGGGACTTCGGGTGTATGTTCTTCCGCCGGTGCCGCTGACTCTTTCTTCTCAGGCGGCGCAGGAATTATCTCCGGCTTCTTGTAGGGTATCTTCTTCTCAGCCTTGACAACTTCCTCAGCTGCGGAAGCGGCTGCTTGATTCTGTTTTCTGCGAAGCTGACTGAAACATCTGTGGTCGATACCCGAAGCGACCAGGATACCGATTATCTGTTCGGTGGAGCAGCAGTTCTGATCGGCGAGGATCTTCACCTGTGCCGCGCGGTCTTTGGCTTCTTTGTACTCTTTTACAATTTCTGCATTAGACATATACATTACTTATTCACTGCCTTGCTGAGTAAAGTATTGGCTTCTTTTCTGCCGGTGTAGAGTGCCTGACTTATCGTTCTGAGCGCTCTGTCTTGTAAGGATACCCGTATGAGTTCTTCCGGCGTAAAGCTCAGCGGCTTGCCAGCCTGTGCAAACTTATCGAGTATTTCCTGAGCGCGGCTTATCAGCCACGCATAGTCTTCGTCCCTGACTCTAACTGCGATATGTTTCATTTCGCAAACCTCCTCCAAAGTTCATCTCTGTTCACGCTCTGGCATCGCCTGCGGTAGACTTCCGCATAGGCTTGCTGACGGTACATTTCCCGGCGCCTGAGGCGGCGCTTCTCGCTGTCATCGGCTACACATCTCGCTATAAGGTGCATTCCGACTGCGATGCCAAAGACATCGGCAAGGAATAGGGTATCAAGCACTACGGACATCGTTCTCCCCCTCCCCTACGAATGCCATAAGGTCTGTTTTTAATATCCGCCATTCCCTGCCGACCTTGAAGCCTCTCAACTTACCGGCGACAAGATATCTGCGGATAACCTCGGGATGTGCTCCGAGGACTACTGCGACATAGGGCAGGTCTACTACTATAGGTACCTGCTCCCAGCCAACAATGGGCTCCTTCTTTGTCATGACTCATACTCCTTTCTAATTATATGAGTTTGGTTAGTACAGGCTGTTAAATAAGTGTTGCATATTGCATTATTTGTACAGGCGTGCTATAATAAATTTGTGCCTTAGGCAAATTCATAATAAGCGAGGTATCTAACCTTGAAAAAATTTTTGAACTTGCCTGTTCCCGATGCTGTAACCAGCTGTTAATGCGAGGCGCTAAACGCAGAACCGTAACTGCATAAGTGAAACAATGCGTGATAGAATTGGTAACGCCATTGCCATATTTTTTCTAAGTTCCAAAAATTATCAGCACATTTCAAGCCGATGCATCTAAAGGAAGTGCAGCGATGGGACACTGCTACCTTTAGTTAGGAAAAATGCAACGCATATCGGGTAAACAAATTCGGGAAATAAATGTCTGTAATGGCGTTACAGGCGTTTATTTTTTTATCTCTGTGAAGAAATAGTCGGCGATTTCGTTCTTTTTGATATCAAGGGCAATCGCTATCGCCTCAGCTTCGTCAAGAGATATTTTGCGTTTTCCGTTCAGCTTCTGGTTGAACGTGCAAGCCTTGACACCGATTTCGTCAGCGAGCTCAGCCTGCGTCATTAGTTTTTTTCGCATAAGTAGTTTAAGTTTGTCTGTGTTTATCACTCTCTCCCTCCTTTCTAATTCTCTGCGGTGTAGGGCACTTCTTGCGTTTCCGTAAGTGTGTCGCCAAAAAAAATGCGGTCGACGTCCTCGTTGGACAGTTTGAGCACTTTTTTCAGCACCTTGAGCTCAGATAGCGTGAAGTCGGATTCCCCGTTGATTTTCCTATATACCGTAGTAGGATTGATGCAAAGTTCCTTCGCTAAGTCCTCTTTGCTCACACCAACGCGTATCTGAGCAATTTTGAATTCGGTCGGATTCACTGTGTCACCTCCTTGCATTTCCGTAAGTATATAATAGCATACGATTTTTGAATTGTCAATACGTTTCCGCAAGTTTTTTCATTTAATTTCAAGAAACACTTGCATTTTTGCAAATGTCGTGTTATAATAAAGCTACACTACATTAAGGAGGTGCGATAATGTTTGACTTAAAACAACGTAGAATCGAATTAGGATTGACTATGCTCGAAGTTGCAAAACTTGTCGGAGTATCAGAAGCAACAATCAGCCGATATGAGAGCGGTAATATAAAAAATATGCGTAAAGACCGTATCGCCAAGTACGCAAGTGCTCTAAAAGTGCCGCCTTCAACATTTCTTGAACTTGAGGATAAACCCACCCAAGTCAAACCAATGACAGCAACCGAAATCCGTATGAGCACCGTTCCCGTTCCGCTTGTGGGCAGAGTAGCGGCAGGTCTGAGCTGCCACGCTGAGGACAACATCGAGGGCTATATCCTCACCGACAGCGAGATACTCCATGAGGGATATGATTATTTCTGGCTCACCGTCACCGGTGACAGCATGGAGCCGGAGCTCCACGACGGCGACCGTGTGCTCGTCCGCGAACAGGAGACACTCGACAGCGAGTGCATTGCAGTTGTCCGCATAGACGGCGAGGACGGAGTTGTAAAGAAAGTCCGCATCGACCGCGACAAGATAACCCTTACCTCGGTCAATCCTTACTATCCTCCACGCATTTTCGAGCGTGAGGAGATGAATAACATCGCTGTTGTCGGCAAAGTCGTTCAGTCGCAGCGCATTTACTGAGAGGAGGAACGCCAATGAACATTATAAAATACCCGTCTGAGGAAGCTGTTGCCAAGGCTATGACAGCAGACGAGCCGCTGCTCGTCCTCATATCCTTTGACGGTCAGACAGCCATTATGAGTCAGATAGACGAGGCTATGGAGCATCACATCCTTCTGATGAACGCCGGCTTCAAGGATACCGACATCGACAAGTTCTTCCGCATAGTTCTCGACCGCAGCGGTGCAGACTGGACCTTCATCTGTCCGCCGGACTATAAGAACATCCCCTTCAAGGATAAGCGCATAGAAGCCTTCTACAAGGACGGTTTCGCTGTTATTTCAGGCTTCCTGCACTCTATCGGCTATCTTGTCGGTATCAATATCCCGAAGCGTTACAGACGGCATCTGGATGTCCTCAGTAAAGATACCTATTAAAAAAACTCCCCCACGGTGCTGGAACACCGCAGGGGAGGG
>Ga0310786_10001985_pt1 | contig 32195 bp, 28 predicted proteins | sample AusTroGonzalo_MG_FD_203881 | JGI IMG/M metagenome (GOLD analysis project Ga0310786, IMG submission 203881) | Bovine rumen microbial communities from tropical cattle in Woodstock, Queensland, Australia - Gonzalo_03 (v2) (version 2) | ecosystem: Host-associated > Mammals > Digestive system >...
TGTAAAGCCCTGTCCTGTCTTTCACGCTTCCCGACGGATTGTATAATTCAAGCTTTGCAAAGACATTTACGCCCTCTGCACTGACTATGTTTCCAAGCCTTACAAGAGGAGTATTTCCGATAAGTGCCTGTATTGACTCATAGTATCTCATATATATTATCTCACTTTCTTTCGGATTTTGCAATAGCCTGCTGAATATCTGATAAAATATCTTCAATATTCTCTATACCTATGGAAAGACGGATAAGTCCATCTGTTATTCCGACTTTCTTACGTATATCCGCAGGTATCGAAGCATGAGTCATTGATGCCGGGTGGCATACGAGCGACTCCACACCGCCGAGGCTCTCTGCAAGGGATACAAGCTCTAAGCTCTCAAAGAATGTGTTTATATCATAGTTCTCATGAAGCTCAAATGATATCATCGCACCGCCGTTCTTAGCCTGTCTGCGGTTTATCTCATAGCCCTGACTGCTTTCAAGTCCCGGATAATAGACGTTCTTCACAGCCTTATGACTCGCAAGGAATTTCGCAGCCTTTTCTGCATTTTCAACGTGTCTGTCCATACGTACTGCAAGAGTCTTTATACCGCGGATAAGCAGAAAGGAATCAAAAGGTCCGAGGACACCGCCTGTGGAATTCTGTATAAATGCTATCTTCTCTGCAAGCTCCTTTGTGCTGACAACAACGAGTCCCGAAACCACATCACTGTGTCCGCCGAGATATTTTGTTGCACTGTGAACGACTATATCAGCTCCGAGGGAAAGCGGCTTCTGCAAATAAGGAGTCATAAAGGTATTATCCACGATAACGAGGAGACCGTGCTTGTGTGATACCTCTGCAACTGCCTTTATATCTGTAACTGTCATAAGTGGATTTGCAGGGCTCTCGATTATGACTGCCTTTACATCCGAGCTTATCTGACTTTCATAAACAGAAAGGTCGGTAGTATCAGCTATAGTGTAGCTTATATCAAAATGGTCAAAGACCTTGCTGAGCAGACGGAAGGTACCGCCGTAAACATTGCTGGAAATAAGCACTCTGTCACCGCTGTGAAGCAGACTGAGCGCAGCTGTAAGAGCAGCCATTCCTGAAGCAAAAGCAAAGCCTGCAACACCTCCTTCAAGCTCTGCGATAAGAGCTTCAAGAGCCTCACGGGTAGGATTGCCTGTACGTGAATATTCATATCCGCGCATTTTTCCGAGACCATCCTGCTTATAGGTCGAGGTCTGATAGATCGGGATATTTACTGCGCCTGTGCGCTCGTCAATGGAGATACCTCCGTGTATAAGTGCCGTTTCTGTATTTTTAAAATTACTCATAATAATTCTCCTTTTCTGTAGGGGCGGATATTATCCGCCCGAATGGTTCCGTTTTGTTTTGCTGGCGGATGATATCCGCCCCTACAACGTGGTTATTCGTAATCGTAGCCTGCGGTGTAGGTTGCAGAAATAAGACTAACATTTTCAAATGCCTTCAAACGGTCCTGTCTTCCGTCGAAGTATTCCTTCTGCACCTTTTCGGGCGGCATATACGTATCTATCTGGAAGCCGAGAGAGTATAATGCGCGTGATACTTCACTGTAATCATAGCCGCCGCGCATGATCTCTCCCATAGCTGCCGTTATCTGTTCAAGCCTTTCAACTCTCCTCGGGAACTCACCTGTTTTTATGGGATAGTCAAAGACAACCGCACTCCCGAGAGCCGAAAGCTCTGCCATTTGCTTCAGCGTATCGGTAAATACATCAAGTGTGAGATAATATGTAACTCCGAGTATACTGAAAAAGGTCTTTTTAGTCGGGTCAAAGCCTGCTGCAAGAAGCTTGTCGCACATTCGCTCACGTTCAAAGTCAACAGATACGAAATGTACATTGTGACGTATTTTCCATTCAAGCTTCTTAATTTTTTCCAGCTTATAACGCTGCGTATCAGGGTGATCTATCTCGAATATCTCAATATCCTCATTATCATTGCGAAACGAAAAAGTATCCGAGCCGGCTCCGCATATCACGTATTGGACCTTTCCATTATCCCTTGCAAAGTCAGCAAGCCTGCTCTCATTAAAATGAATTCTTGAAAGCAGTATAGGTGCAAAGTATTCACCTATTACCTGATCTGTATCCTCACGTGAAAACATCTGTGAGCCGTCAAGTCCGCCGCTAATAAACTCATAAATACTGTCGTATTCCTCCTTGCCAAGCATATCGTAGGCAAGATAATCATCATATATCTTCTTATGTGCCCTGTTGGAATGCCAAGCTCTCACAAAGGCACATATCTTAGCTGTTACGCTTTCTCTTTCATCGACCATATAAATCTCTCCAAACAAAAAAATGCGCAGAATGACATTCGCATTCCACGCATAACATTTTTACTCGCTTAAAGTCAGGAGGTGACACAACATCGCTGAGCATAAGTATGCAGAATACGGATATCGTTTGAAATATTCATACAACAACAACACTGCATACAACACATCATATTAGTTCTCATGTTCAGCACTCCTTTTCATTAATATTCTGTATTCCTATCGGAACTATATGCATTATAGCATAGTTTACCTATATTGTCAATAGGCTTATTCTATATTCAGCAATAGTTATAGAATTATTATATAATTCAGATAGGTTTTATAGATTTTGTTAGTCAAGAGCTAAGATCACAGGCAGTACGCAAACCTCAAAACAAGCATAAATGACACCATTGCAGGGGCTGGCGTTCTCGACAGCTCGCCACATAACGTTTAAACAACTTCCCCTGCTCCATCAAAAAAGCAAGATGTACAAACAAAAACCTGCCAACTTGCCATCTTGAACACATTAAATCACTAAAGTATATTGCTGTAAAAGAACATGGCAAGGTGGCAACATGGCAAGACAGAATCAAATACATCTGAAAAAATGATATCAGCTCTTAACTGAAATAAAAAAGCCAAAGAACGAACAATCATCGCTCTTCGGCTTTATCATCTTATATTCTTTATTCATCGTTTCCACCTTAAAAGACGGTTCTGAAGCTTATTGAACAGGAAGGTTACACCTATAACAACAAAACCGATAACGAGGAGTCCTGTGATAGTACGTGTATAGTCGCCGAAGTCTGAGTAATACTTTACGTAATAGCCCATTCCGTCCCTTGCACCTATCATCTCCGCAGATGTAAGGAGTATGAACGATACGCTCAGACCCTGATTGCAGCCGAGGAATATCTGCTGCAAGGAAGCTGGAAGAATAACACTGAAAAGCATTTCCGGCTTGCTTACATTGAGTACCTTTGCCGAGTCGATTATCTTCTTGTCAACGCCGAGTACACCGCTCATTGTACCTGCAAATACAGGCCAGAAGGTCGCAAGGAAGATAACGAATACGGAAACAGATTTGAATGTTGGAAGAAGTGCGATACCGTATGGTATGTAAACTATCGGCGGTATCGAGCTGAAAAACTTTGTGATATATGTTGCAGCCCCGCCTATTCTTGCACTCCAGCCAATGAACAGCCCGAGAGGAACTGCAACAGCTACAGCAAGAAGGAAGCCTTTAAGAGTAGTACCAAGCGAGCTTACGATATTTACCCATATCTTGTCCTTATCCTCAACAAACTGATGTATCACCTTGCCGGGAGCCGGAAAAAGCATATCATTAAGCACGTTGTACTTTGCCGTAGCAAGTGACCATACCGCAAGTATGACAAATACAAAGCCTGTTATATCAAGCAAAAGAGCCAGTCCCTCTTCCTTTTTGATAAATGCCGATATCGCAAGTACAATAACTTCAAGTCCGACTGCAAAGGTAACAAGAGAGCTTGTAAAAACTTCCTTTGTTGATCTATCAGGAAGCAGCTGTATCAGCAGCAGAACTATGAAAAGCAGGTGTGTTACACGGAGATAACGTTTTTTCACTGTCATAATACCACCTCGTCTCCGCCGATACGCTCTGCAATATCGCTGTAGAGCAGTGAAAGCAGTCTGTTTCTGAACTTGCCGTATTCATCGGTCTTTACCAAGTCCTCACGTCTGCGCGGACGCTCAAAGGGTACATTTACGACCTCATTTACTGTACCCGGGTGAGCTGTGAGAACTACTATCTTGTCCGAAAGAAGTATAGCCTCGTCAATATCGTGAGTTACGAAAACAACAGTCTTGCGATCCTCGCTGCCGTCGCCCTCCCAAAGCTTGAGAAGAAGCTCCTGCAATATTACGCGGTTCTTAGCGTCAATAGCACTGAAAGGTTCATCCATGAGAAGTATCTCCGTATTCATTGCAAGTGCTCTTGCGATAGCTGCACGCTGCTGCATACCGCCTGAAAGCTGTGAGGGATACTTACTGCCGAAACCTGTAAGTCCTACCTTTGAAAGGAATTCGTCTGCGATCTTAGCGCGTTCACTGCGCTTTACATCGTGACGGGACTGCTTGATACCGAATTCTATATTCTTTCTTGTAGTCATCCACGGGAACAGAGAGTAGTGCTGAAACACTACTCCGCGTTCTGTACCTGTGCCGTGAAGCTCCTTGCCGTCTATCTGAACAGAGCCGCCTGCGGGAGTATAAAGTCCCTCAAGCACACTTAAAAGTGTGGACTTTCCGCAGCCGCTTGCACCGATAACGCTGACAAACTCTCCCCTGCCAACGCCGAAGGAAACGTCGTGCAGTGCATTGAAGCTTCGCTTGTTCTCTATGTAATTGACTGTGAGATCTTTTATCTCTATCTTATTCGTAGTCATCGAAATGCTCCTTTAATGATGTATAGATATCATCGGTATTTTCAGCTAAGATGCTGTCGAGAGCCTTCTTGTATATATCTGTATTGTAATGAGGTTCAATGTCGAAATCCTCTGTATATCCAAGTTCTACGATAGTATCCTTGAGAGTAAGTGTGCCCTGCTTATCGGGATCGGGGCTTGATACACTAAATCCACCGTATACCTCTGTATCAATGAAATCTTCTTCAATGTCGATGTATTTCTTAACATCTTTTATTGTTTTCTTGTGATCGGTCTGTGTAAAGTGGTAAGCCTTGATAAACGCTCTTTCAAGAGCTGTAAATGTATTGGGATTACTGTTCACAGCATCTGTCTTAGCGACCTGACGGCAGCATGGCTGATTTTCCAGTGTCTTTTCATGTGCGCAGTAGTAAACCACCTTATAACCCTGAGACTTTGCAAGTGAAGTGTAAGGAGAATATGCTGAAGCCGCATCTATATTCTTGTTGAGAAGAGCTGCATATGCGTCCTTCTGGCTGTCAAAGTAAACTATGTTTACCTTGTCCTTGCCCTCACCTATCTCAATTCCTGCCTCCTTCAGAAGTATCTGAAGCTCTGCGTCCTGAACGCTGTTTTTTACGGAAGCAACATTTCTGCCCTTGAGTATCTCAACACCAAGCTCATCTTCATCTGCAAATTCAGACTTTATAACATAGCCGTGACCGTTTGTCATTGCACCGCCAATAACTGAGATATCATGTCCCTGGCTAAGGAATGTAAGTGTAGGTACAGAACCGATAAACGCAACATCAAGCTTATCAGATTCAACACCGTTTACAAGCTCAGCAGCACTGGAGAACTGTGTAAGAGTAACTTTTAGTCCCTCTTCCTTGAAGTAGCCCTCCTCCTGTGCAACAAATGCAAGCAGATGAGCAGTCGAGTTGAGGTAGCCTATGTTGATATCTGTTTTCTCAGGCTGTCCGAGAGTTGCTTCTGCACTGTCTCCGCAGCAGTCAGCGACATTATCCTCGCAGCAATCCTTTTCCTTATCCTTACAGCAGTCCTTTGTTTCTTCAACAGCTGATGCATCAGGCTGTACAGCTGTCTTAGCCTCTGTGCTTGTTTCCGAACCGCTGTTGTTATTGAATGCACCGCAGCCTGTGAGCAATGAGAGTGCTGCAAGAGCAGAGATCAGCTTATATTTGTTATACTTATTATTCATATTTATCACCTTTCAAATCTTAAACATTATTTTTCCGAGACCATGATTATTCAACGTTCTAAATGCAACATCGCATTCGCTCCGAGTTTAAGATCGATCTGTAATTTTTCAATTTTTCTCACTCCTTGTTTTCTCTATGCACTAATCATACCATACCGATAGGAATTTGTCCAATACGAAAGGATTATTATTTTTAATAGGCTGAAGCTATAAGCCGATGCAATATTTATATATTCTCAGAGTGTGATCTGAGATTACTATTTGACTTTACAATTGGACTGTGCTATAATAGTAGAGTAAAATTTAAATCCAATGGAGGTCTCTCAATATGGGAATGTTTGACAAGCTTATAGCAAACCTTAAATCCAGCAAGAAAACTATCGTCTTCACTGAGGGCAGCGATCCTCGTATCCTCTCCGCAGCTGACAGACTTATCAAGGAAAACCTTATGGGCGTTATCCTCTGCGGCAATGTTGATGAAGTAAAGGCTGCTGCTAAGAACGGCGGCTTCAATATCGACAGTGCAGAGATACTTGATCCTGCTACATATCCTGAAATGGACGCTCTCGTAGCTCAGATGGTAGAGCTCAGAAAGGGCAAGATGACTGAGGAAGATTGCCGTGCAGCTCTCTCCAAGTCCAACTACTTCGGCACTATGCTCGTTAAGGCTGGCAAGGCAGATGCTCTTCTCGGCGGTGCTACATATTCTACAGCTGATACAGTAAGACCTGCTCTCCAGATCATCAAGACCAAGAAGGGTTCAAATCTTGTAAGCTCTTCATTCATTCTCTTCCGTGAAAAGGACGGCAAGGAAGAAAAGATAGCTATGGGTGACTGCGCTATCAACCTCAGCTATGAGGATACAGTAGACAAGGAAGGCAATGTTGTTCTCACAGGTGCAAGAAAGCTTGCTGAGGTTGCTGTTGAGACTGCAAAGACTGCTGACTTCTTCGGCATTGATCCTAAGGTTGCTGTTCTCAGCTTCTCTACATACGGTTCAGGCAAGGGCGGCACAGTTCAGCTCAGCCACGATGCTGTTATCGAAGCAAGAAACATTGATCCTAATCTCGTTATCGACGGTGAGTTCCAGTTCGACGCTGCTGTTTCAGCAGAGGTTGCCAAGACAAAGTGCCCTGACTCAAAGGTTGCAGGACAGGCTAACACATTTATCTTCCCGCTTATCGAAGCCGGCAACATCGGCTATAAGATAGCTCAGAGACTCGGCGGCTATGAGGCTTACGGTCCTATCCTTCAGGGTCTTAACGCTCCTATCAACGACCTTTCAAGAGGCTGCAACGCTGACGAAGTTTACAAGATGGCTATCATCACAGCAGGTATGGCTTGATTAATGCATAATTCATAATTATGGTTGAGCCTGTAGGGGCGGATATTATCCGCCAGTATACAACAATATAATTATAAAAAATGGGACTGCTTAAATAGCAGTCCCTTTTGTTTTTACTGAACATTCTGATCATAGTTATCCTCAGCAGGTACTTCATAATACTTTTCTTTAGCCTTACTTATACGCCAGCCGTTTTCGGTATTTACGATAGTAAACTTTGTTTCAAAACAATGATTTGGGTCAACATCTAAATCAATATGTCTTCTGGTCGTAATTATATTTCCGTTCTCGTCAAACTCGCCTTTTACATCGTCATCACTCCATTTGTACAGCCTGTCACTTATATCGCAAGTCTCTGTATTAACATAGTACCCGTCATCTGTTGTATATATCAGAGTTGTATAATCAATATCCTCTTCCTTTGCGCAGGCACAAGCGTCAAGTACTATCTTTCCGAGTTCTGCATCACAAACCTCATAGCAGCGTTTTTCCAGATCTTCCCATGTTGGATATCTCTTATCGGTAACACGATAAAAGTCCCTCTTTATCTCTTCACCGCCGAAAGAAGATATTGTTTTTGTTACAACAGATGATTTATCGACCTCAAGAGTTCTTCCGTGAATATCAAATAAGCACTTTATCCAATCGTCTGTAAGCTCTTTAGCGATAACGTCAGCATCAACTGCTTCGGTCAGCTCCTCAGTGACAGCTTCCGTCAGCTCCTCCGTTAGTGCTTCTGTCACATCTTCTGTGGTAACTACGACACTCTCCCCCACATCTGCCGCAGGACTCTGACCATTACGGCTTATAAATGCCATACTGCCGCCTATTCCGGCAACAAGAAGCACAGCCGCCGCTGCAACACTTGCGCCTTTATACCACTTAGGTCTGCGGTATTTCTCAACTCCCGATACGTCCATACCGGTATTCTCATTCTCGTTGTTTATATCAAACTTTCTTTTACTCATAGCATACAGCCTCTCTTTCTGCTCGTCTTTGAGGACGGGATACTCTTTCGAGAGCCTGTCAGCTGTTTTGTCATCTATATCGTTGAATAAATCCTCTGATCTCATTGATATCCCTCCTCAGTGATACCTGCCTCACTCAGAAGCTCCCTGAGCTTTTTTCTTGACCTGCTAAGTCTTTTCTGTACCGCAGTGTCGCTCAGTTCTACAAGCTCGGCTATTTTTCTGGTTTTCATTCCGTAGTAATAGAAGTAAACGATGATAGAAGCATCCGGCTCACCCAGCCTTTTCATACAGTCCAGAACTGCATCTCGCAAAGCCGATCTCTCCGCAGTTTCCTCAACTCTGATATCAGCCGAAAGCTCGCCTATGCTCTCCGACTCAATGGATATAGTAGTTTCAGCCTTCGGGGAAAGCCGTCTGAAATAGCTTATGGCAGTACGTTTTGCAATGGTGCCGATTATTCCTCTCAGGTCTCCATCCGCATCTGTATGACCTTCAAGATATCTGAATACCGCCGCAAATGTATCACTGAGACACTCGTCTATGTCCTCGCTCGTGCCGCAGCCCTTCAGCTTGTTTGCGCATATCGCATATACATATCCGCAATACTCGTCAAACAGCGCACGTCTGCCCTCCTCGGCTGACTGCTCCATTTTACAGCGCAGCTCTTTATCTGTCATCGTTTCACTCCTTTGAATGCATTCATATATTACACTCGCTTCAGCCTATGGTTTTCTGACCTGTTATAAAAAATAAGGAAGAGACATTTCATCAAGCCTCTCCCTCACTCTGCAAAATATTCATCTACGCCTAAGCATTTCCGCAACTTCCTCCACGGAGCATTTATAATCTCCGTCACCGCTGCGCTTATAAGTGCCTGTATAGATACTTCCGCCCAGATATATCGGTTCCTCGCCTTTTTTTATCCGCGGAACAGTTATAACGATTATATGCTTGCCCTCGGTCTCCACTATCCTCACATCTCGCTCCTTGAGAATATTTCGGCTGACCTTTCTCTTGTCGTTGATTATCTCCCAGAAGTCGCTGATAAGCCACTCGGGGTCGGGCAGGTCTACGGGGTGAAGTGACTTGTCCTTATATTCTTCTACTCCGAGGAGTATTATCCCACCAAGAGTATTTGCAAAGGCAGAATATGTCTCCCAAAGACTTATTGGCAGTCCGCCTATAGCTTTTTTCGCCTCTATGCGGTTATTCTCCTTGTATTTTTCGATTTTTGTAAGGTCTATCACTTTTTCATCTCCTCTGTGTTCCGAGCCCTCATACATTAGCCTGTTATCGGCTAAGCAGCACGAAATGATTTTTACAGTATTCTATCATGCCCTCATCTCTCATTCGGCTCAGCTCTTTCGACAGGGCTGTCCTTTCAAGATTAAGATGATCCGCCATTTGCTTTCGGTCGTATGGTATATCGAATTCGCTCTTTCCCGTCTGTAATGCTACTGTGCCGAGATAAGCCATAATGCGTCCCCTTGCACTCTTTGATGCTGTATGATAGCTTCGCTCCGACAGCATAAGCTCATTTCTGAGCGACACCATAAGAAGATTATCCCTGAGCTTTACCGCCCATTCTTCATTTCTGTCCGTAAGCCTGCTCATATCGAGAAAGAGTATACTGCAATCCTCATTTGCGCAGTAATCCACAAGCAGCGGCTCATCGGGAAGCATGGCATATGCCGCCGCAAAAGTCTGTCCTTTCATAATTATGCTAAGAACCTTGCATTCACCATGTGTATCGCTGCTCTCTACGGAAACACTTCCGTCCGCAACTATGCACAGGTCATTCGTCATTGTTCCTGCACTGAGTATATTCGTGCCCTTTCTGTAGCTTCTTACTCTAAGCTCCATTGCCGTAAGAGCTGTTTCCAGCTCCTCCCTTGAAAAGTTCACGAACATTGCAGTTTTCAGCAATAATTCAGTGTTCATATCTCCTCCGAAAAAAGTACATCAGCTCTGCACAAGTGCCTGAAATTCCTCCTCTGTGATTATAGGTACTCCAAGCTCCTTTGCAGTTTTATTTTTAGATGAATTTGAAGTTGAGTCATTGTTTATAAGGTAATCAGTCTTTGAAGATACCGAGCCTGCTGCCTTTCCCCCATTCTGCTCTATAAAGACTTTAAGCTCATTCCTGTTCTTCCATATATGGACTGAACCCGTTATTACAAAGGTCTTGCCTGCAATAGCAGACTCGCCGTTTACAGCTTCTGCTTCGGTTATTTCAAGCTCTGCAAGCAGATTATGGAACTCCTCAAGATTTCGGCTGTCCCTGAAAAAGCTTACATAATCGTTTGCAAGCACCTCGCCTATACCGTCAATTGCCGTAAGTTCAGCTGTTGAAAGCTTTTCTATCTCCTCAGCTGTAGTATATGTTCCGCATATTAGTCTTGAAGCCTGTCTGCCAATATTTGGTATACCAAGCGAATACAGTACACGGCTCAGCTCTGTTTTTCTTGAAGCCTCAACTGCATCTTTAAGCTTCTGGTATGACTTCTCACCGAAGCCCTCAAGCGTTACTATCTTCGCCTTATGGTCGTCAAGGTGGTAGAAATCTCGGAATTCACGTACAAAGCCCTCGGAGACAAGAGTCTCGATAGTAGCCGTTGACATTCCGACTATGTTCATGGCATCACGCTGAACGAAATGCTCGAATTTACCTGTATGCTTAGCTGCACAGTCCTTATTGGGACAGACAAGGGTCTCAACATCGTCATCAGAGGTACGTACCTCAGTTGAAGCCCCGCAGACAGGACATACAGACGGTATCTCCAAGGTTCCCGAAGCTGTTTTATTTTCCAGCACCTGCGGGATTATCATATTTGCCTTGAATATGGTCAGTGTATCACCTATACCAAGCCTCAGCTGCTTCACTATGCTGAGATTGTGTACAGAAGCACGTGAGACCGTAGTTCCTTCAAGTTCCACAGGATCAAATATTGCAACAGGATTAAGGAGACCTGTACGACTTGCCGACCACTCCACCTCACGCAGCGCAGTATCCGCAGTCTCATCGCGCCATTTGAATGCAATACCGTTTCTTGGCGCATGAGAGGTCTCACCGAGACTTAATCCGTATTCTACATCGTCATACATGAGCACAAGACCGTCTGAGGGGAATTCGTTTTCCACAATAGCTTTTTCAAAGTCCGCAACTGCTCCCTCAACGCTTTCCGAGTCAACAATAACTCCATAAACCCGCTGAAAACCAAGCTCCTCCAGCCAGCTCAGCCTTTCCGAGAAGGAATTCTCCTCATAGCCATCTGCTGACACAAGATTAAAGGCAAAGAAGTTTATATTTCTCTCCGCAGTCACACGTGAGTCAAGATTTCTCACTGTTCCCACACATAGATTACGTGGATTTTTGTACTTTGCGCCCTCATCTATCTCGGAATTAACCTTCTCAAAGTCCTTATACTTCATAAGCGACTCGCCGCGCACTACCATACGTCCGCTGAAAGGTATACGCGCAGGGATACCCTTGATATGCCTTGCGTTTGCGGTTATATCCTCGCCTATCTCACCGTTTCCGCGGGTAACCGCCTGTATGAGCTTTCCGTCCTCATAGGTCAGCACCAGTGTAAGTCCGTCCAGCTTCCAGCTAAGAAAGCCCTTATGACTGCCCAGCCAGCTTTTCAGCTCTTCAACGCTCTTGGTTTTGTCCAGTGAGAGCATTTTCGAGGGATGACGTATCTTTTTCAGTGCAGATGATACCTCATAGCCTACCTGCTGAGTACGGCTACCGCTGAGAATCGTACCTGTCTTTTTTTCAAGAGCTTCAAGCTCATCATAAAGGTCGTCATACTGCTTATCGGACATTATTTCAACACCTGTATTGTAGTAAGCGTCCGCAGCCTTTGCCAGCAGCTCATTCAGCTCCTTCATTCGGTTTATATCATTTACAGCCATAAAAGTAACTCCTTATTTATGTTGCTATTATTATACCACATTTGGTTTGATAAATCAATCATTGAGTCGATATTAGCTAAGATTAGTGAATAGTGCTTAGTCATTAGTGATCAGAACTACGAACTTTGAACTAAGTAGGGGCGGATATTTTCCGTCCCTAAGCCATTAACTACATACTGATTACCGGCCACTGTAAAGATGTACAAAACCGATCATCAATCTTTGTACAAAACGCAAAAAATTTTCTCCTGATAATCAATGGTTTTCCGTTGAATAAAAGACTTTTTTTACCCTATTATAGAAGGGCATAAAAAAGGACAGCTCAAGGCTGTCCATACATATTATAATATTAGCAGGCTTACAAGCTGCTTCTAAGCTTGTCCATAAGCTCCATTACTTCAATGGTATCGCTGTGAGGTACGAGCGGACTTTCAATCAGTCCCTTTTCAAGACAACTGTGGACCTCATCGACCTCATACTCATAGCCGTTTATAGCATCGGGGTGTACAAATTTTTCAACCACTTTTCCGTCACTGCTGAAAAGTGTACCCTCACAGGTGCAGTGGAACCAATTTCCAAGGATAATATATCCCTTGCTTCCTGATATTACAGCATTATTGCTTAGCTGGATCTCAAATCCGTTATCCGCAGACACAAATGCCCCGTTATTATATCGCAGTCTTATGGAATTGCTTATATCCACTCCGTATCGCATATGTGCATCGTAAACTATCTCATCGGGCATTCCGAGAAGGTCATGTGCAAGTGTAAGAGGATATACTCCAAGGTCAAGGAGACAGCCGCCTCCGCAATCCTCTCTGAAAAGCCTGTCATTCGGATCATAAGGGATACAATTGCTGAAATCAACCTTTATATACTCTATATCGCCTATCATTCCGAAAGCTATCCATTCCTTCATCTTCCTGTATACAGGTCTGCACTTCATCCACATGGCTTCCATAAAGAAAAGCCCCTTCTTCTCCGCAAGAGCAATAAGCTCCTTTGTCTCCTTTGAGTGAACGGTCAATGACTTCTCACAAAGCACGTTTTTTCCGTTTTCGAGACAAAGCACAGCATCATCAAAATGGGACGACATAGGAGTAGCTATGTATACTATCTCAGCATCACTCTGCTCAGCGAACTCCTTATAGCTGCCGTAGCTTTTTTCAAAGCCGAATTCCCTTGCGAAGGCTTCTGCCTTTTCAGTTGTTCTTGACGCAACACCGCAAAGCTGCGCATTTTCATTATGTTTCAGTGCCGTTGCAAATGTGTGAGCTATCTTGCCTGTACCGATAATGCCCCATTTAAACTTTTTCATACTGACCTCCGATCAGTTATTTGACTGTGAACAATCAATAACACAGTCTATAGCGATTATTACTGCAAGTGCAAGTACAATGTCCTCACCATCGTTGATATCAATTTCAAAGCTGTCTCCCCATGTCATCCAGTGCTTATGGATAGAAGCAATATATCTTCCGCCGCTTTCAATCGTATAATCATGCGCCATAACACTTCCGTTTATTTTCCAGTCAAGCCCCTCAAGGTGATAATCATTCTTGAAGAATTTGAACTCCTTGACTATATCAGTAACGTGATTATTGCCGATATATACAGAAAACCGCGGCAAAAGCCTCATCAGTCTCTGCTGAATGAACGCCACCTCATTATTTTGAGCATCGTAAAGATGCATTCGGCGTCCGATAGAGATCTCCCCTACCGCACTGAATATCTGATTTCCGTATTCATCTGTTATTGATGTACGCTGTCTTAACGAAAATACCTTCTGTTTAAAATAAAGTTTCATAGTTTTTACCCCATATCATGTTTTATAGTTTATCTTCCCAGCTGCCAGAAGGCAACTGCACTTGCTGCTGCAACATTAAGCGAGTCCACCTCATGTGACATAGGTATCTTCACCGTGTAATCGCAGTCAGCCACCGTCTTGTCAGCAAGCCCCTCACCCTCAGTACCGAGAACTATGGCAAGTCTTTTCTCCTCCGCAAGCTGAGGAGCATCTATACTTACGGAATTATCACTGAGAGCCATTGCAGCCGTTTTAAATCCAAGCTCTCGAAGCTGCTGCGGATAATCACTGTCGCTGTCAAGATAAGTCCACGGTATCTGAAATACCGTTCCCATGCTTACCCTCGATGAACGCCTGTACAGCGGGTCAGAGCAGGCAGGAGTCAGCAGTACAGCGTCCATATTCAGAGCTGCTGCTGAACGGAATATAGCTCCCACATTAGTAGGATTGACTACATTTTCCAGCACGGCAACACGCCTTGCATTTCCGCATATATCGCTTACCTTCGGCAGCTCACGCCGTCTGAAAGCACAAAGAGCACCGCGTATAAGTTTGAAGCCCGTAAGCTCGGTTATCTCGTCAAATCCTCCGGTATATACAGGAATATCACCGCACCGCGAAAGTATATCCTTCATCTGCGCTTCAATATCCTTATGCTCCATTAGCATTGCATAGGGCTCATAGCCGCCGTTTATCGCCCGTTCTATGACCTTTGGACTTTCCGCAACAAAGAGTCCGCCATCTGGCTCGAAATAATGGAGGAGCTGAGGCTCGGAAAGTGCCGTGAATATCTCTGTCTTTCCCGTATTTTCGGAAGTTATCTCAATTATATCTGCCATACCGTCATTCACCGCTTCTTATAAAAAAAGAGCCGAAGACAGTCTCTGTCATGCCTGCGGCTCTCTCTAAAAACTTATTTTGTACCGAAAATTCGGTCTCCTGCATCACCAACGCCCGGAACGATATACTTGTCCTCATTAAGTCTCTCGTCCATTACACCTGCGTATATCTCAACATCGGGGTATGCTGTCTGAACAGCTTTAACACCCTCAGGTGAACAGATGATGCACATGAACTTGATATGCTTTACACCCAGATCTTTCAGTTCTTTGATAGCAGCAACTGCGGAATTACCTGTTGCAAGCATAGGATCAACGATTATAGCGTCACGCTCCTCGATATCATCAGGCATCTTTGCATAATACTTCACAGGTGCCTTTGTTTCAGGATCGCGGAAAATTCCTATATGACCTATCTTAGCAGCAGGAACAAGTGTAGTAACACCGTCTATCATACCAAGACCTGCACGGAGTATCGGAATGAAAGCAAGTTTTCTTCCCGAGATTATCTTTGTCTTTGCAACTGCAAGAGGAGTTTCAAGCTCTATCTCCTTCAGCGGAAGATCTCTTGTAGCCTCATAGCAGATAAACATTGCAATCTCAGATACCAGCTCACGGAACTCCTTTGTACCGGTATTCTTATCTCTCAGGAGAGATATCTTGTGCTGTACCAGCGGGTGATCTATAATGTGTAATTCAGCCATTTTTAACAGCCCCTTTCAATTTTTCTTTTCTATCTCGGTAATAAGGTCGATGCGTCGCTGATGACGGCCGCCCTCAAAGCCCGTAGTCAGGAATATTTCGGCAAGCTCGCAGGCAAGTCCCTGTCCGAGAGTTCTTGCACCCATGCACATAACGTTTGTATTGTTATGCAGACGTGTGAAGCGTGTCGAGAATGAATCTGCGCACAGTGCGGCTCTGATGCCCTTGAACTTGTTTGCCGCGATCGACATACCTATACCTGTACCGCAGATGAGTATACCCTTTTCGCAGTTACCTGCAAGAACCTCCTTGCAGACCTTTTCTGCCATTACAGGATAATCGCATGGCTCTCCGTCAGTGCCCATATCCTTGAACTCAAAGCCCTTTTCGGAAAGAGCCTCGATAACAGCCTTTTTCATTTCCACACCAGCGTGGTCACAGCCGATAGCTATCATTTAAAACATCTCCATTGTTATTATTTGTTTTTGGCTTCCAGATCCTTTTCAGCCTTTACCTTCTGTAAATAGGATACCTCCAGCTCTTCGGGCTCTGAAAGCTTTCTTGAAACTCCCGCAAGGCATACTCCCACAGCACTTTGAAGCCTTCCCTGAGGCGGTGCTATGGTAAATGCAGGAGAATTATATGTATTATAGAATTCAGCAGCTCCGTCACCGCAGAGCATTGCTTCCTTTACATTGAGGGCAAGGTACTCCGCAAGCTCGTCACGGGAGATTATCTGCTCCTCCGTTATCTGCTCCACGCAGTAGCCGTCGCTTTTGTAGGTACAGGTGTAGACAAGCTCTCCTCTCGCCTTCATTATGGCACATATATGCCCCTTATAGGCAAGATTGTTGCAGGCAAGCCCAAGGAGAGTAGATACTCCGCAGCATTTCACTCCCAGACCGAAGCTGAGTGCTTTTACGGCTGCAACGCCGATGCGCAGTCCCGTATAGGAACCGGGGCCGTTTGCACAGGCTATGCCGTCAAGTTCGGAAAGCTCCTTTCCTGCCTGTGCAAGAACGTCCTTTACCATAGGCATTATTACCTGCGAATGGGTCTTTTGAGTATATATCGTACTCTGAGCAAGAAACAGCTCAGACTCCGAATCGAAAAGTGCTGCGGAAGCTGTCTTTCCCGATGTATCAATCCCAAGCAGCAGCAAATCTTCCACCGTCCTCAATTATAATTTCTCTGTCGTTTTCGCCAATGCTGTTTATGGTAACATAGATAGTATCCTTTGGGAGAAAATCAGCAATATTCTCCGACCATTCAACTGCCGCAACGTTTTCCTCGAAGGGATAATCGTAAAAACCTGTGGACTCAAGATCGTCCTCGGTATTTATGCGGTACATATCGAAGTGATATAGCGTGATATTCTCACCGCGGTACTCGTTTACAAGGGCAAAGGTAGGCGAAGTCACGCTGTCGCCAAGTCCCAGGCCAATGGCAAGGCCTCGGGTAAAGGTAGTTTTTCCTGCCCCGAGTCCGCCCTTATATGCTATCATATCTCCTGCTTTAAGCAGACCGCCCAGCTTCTGCGCAGCTTCAATAGTCTCCGCAGGTGAATGAGTTATTATCTTCATATCAGAAAAGTCCTGTGATACAGCCGTTATTGTCGCAGTCGATATTCAGAGCAGCAGGAGCCTTCGGAAGTCCCGGCATTGTAAGGATATCTCCTGTGTATATTACTACAAAACCTGCACCTGATGAAAGACGAGCATCACGTACTGTTATCTTGAAATTCTTCGGTTTTCCAAGAAGATTAGGATTATCGGAAAGTGAATACTGTGTCTTTGCAACGCATATCGGAAGATCCCAGAAGCCTATGCTCTCGATCTCCTTGATAGCCTTTTCTGCCTGAGGAGTGAATACAACTCCCTCTGCACGATATATCTCCTTAGCTATCTTATCTACCTTATCCTTGATAGTAGCGTGTGTATCGTAAATAGGCTTGAATTCGTTCTCTCCGCAAAGCTCGATAGTCTCGCATACCTTCTGAGCAAGATCCTTTCCGCCTTCGCCGCCCTTTGCGAACACCTCACACATAGATACCTCAACGCCCATATCAGCGCAGAAGCTCTGTACAAATTTTACCTCTTCATCCGTATCCGTAGCAAATCTGTTTATAGCAACAACTACAGGTACATGGTACTTATGCATATTTTCAATGTGAGTCCTCAGGTTCTCGATACCCTTTTCAAGAGCCCACATATTTTCCTTTGCAAGATCCTGCTTCTGAACTCCGCCGTTGTATTTAAGAGCCTTTATAGTAGCAACGATAACTACGCATGAAGGAGCAAGTCCGCCTATCCTGCACTTGATATCAAGGAACTTCTCTGCACCTAGGTCTGAACCGAAGCCTGCCTCTGTTACCACATAATCGCCAAGCTTCAGAGCAAGCTTTGTAGCTCTCAGAGAATTACAGCCATGAGCGATATTTGCGAAAGGACCGCCGTGGATAAATGCAGGTGTATTTTCAAGAGTCTGTACAAGGTTCGGCTTGAGAGCGTCCTTGAGAAGAGCTGTCATAGCACCTGTACATCCTAAGTCCTTTGCATATACAGGCTCGCCGCTTAGATTATAAGCAACGAGGATATTTCCGAGTCTTTCCTTCAGGTCTGCGATATCGGAAGCAAGGCAAAGTATAGCCATAACCTCAGAAGCAACCGTTATATTGAAGCCGTCCTCACGGGGGATGCCGTTAGCCTTGCCGCCAAGTCCGATAAGGATATTTCTAAGAGCACGGTCGTTCATATCCATACAGCGTTTGAACATTATCCTGCGCTGGTCTATCTGTAAAACATTGCCCTGCTGGAGGTGATTATCTATCATTGCGCAGAGCAGATTGTTTGCAGCTGTAATAGCGTGCATATCTCCCGTAAAATGGAGATTTATATCCTCCATAGGAACTACCTGAGCATAGCCGCCGCCTGCTGCGCCGCCCTTCATACCGAAAACAGGTCCGAGAGAAGGCTCTCTCAGGGCAAGCACTGATTTCTTGCCTATCTTACGCATTGCATCGGCAAGGCCTGTACTGATAGTAGTCTTTCCCTCACCTGCCGGAGTAGGATTTATAGCTGTAACAAGTATGAGCTTTCCGTCCTCTTTGTCTGCAAGCTTTGAATAAAGTGACTCTGAAAGCTTTGCCTTGTAGTGTCCGTAGGGTTCTATGTCCTCCTCAGCAATGCCGAGCTCTGCTGCGATCTCAGTGATACGCTTCATTTCGGCACTCTGAGCGATCTCGATATCAGATAACATTATAGTGTTCCTCCGTGTAATGTATTAATAGTATTATTATACCACGTTTTTATGTCAATTGCAAGGTCTGAACAAATATTATCATCAAAAACAAAGAGGACTGCCCTTGCGAGACAGCCCTCTATGATTTAAGAAAGAAAAATGTGATAACTTAAAGAATACATTAACCCTTTACGCCGCCAAGTGCAACACCTGCGATGATGTGCTTTGAAAGCACGAAGTATACAACGAGGAGCGGGATTACAGTGAGAAACAGTCCAAGATAAACAGCACCCATTTCGGTCTTGTATGAGTCACCGTTAAGAAGACTTACCATCATAGGCATTGTTTTCTTTTCGTTAACCGTGAGAAGTACCTGTGGCAGAAACAGCTGGTTCCATGAAGCAACAAATGAGAATATTGCCTGTGTAGCCATAGCAGGCTTCATCATCGGAAGAACTATCTGGTTGAAGATCCTGAACTCACCTGCGCCGTCAATTCTTGCTGACTGAAGAATTTCCATAGGAAGTGAAGGGATCATATACTGCCTCATAAAGAACACCGTTGTAGGTGCAGCAATAGAAGGAAGTATCAGTGGGAGAAAGCTGTTGAGCCAGCCGATGCCGTGAATGAAATGATAGAAACCGATAGCTGTTACCTGTGCAGGGATCATAAGAACTGCCATGATAACTGTAAAGAACGGCTTTCTGAGCTTCCAGTCGTATGCAACAAGAGCAAAAGCTGTCATTGTTGAAAAATAGATATTACATAATGTGGAACCACAAGATATTATCAGTGAGTTTTTAAAGCCTACTAAAGGCTGGAAATCTCTGCCTGCGAATACAGCATAGTTCTTCATCAGATGCCCTCTGGGTATCAGTGACAAAGCATTCTCCTGTATCTGCGGAGTACTTCTTGTGGAGTTAACTATCATTATGATAAAGGGCAAAAGGCTAAGTACAGTAAGGAGTGCACAGAATGTATATGCTGTGACCTTAAACGCTACGGACTTAGAACCTGATTTGCTTACAGCCGCCATTCGTTTACTCCTCCTTTCGAAGCCAATCTGGCCTCTTTCTTTGCTTTCTTGATCTGCTTATTGAGCTTTATCTCGTCCTTATCGCGCATTACGTAGAACAATACTGCCGAGCAGATAACAATTACAAGCCACATGATCATACTTGCAGCAGCCGCTCTGTTATAGATATAGCTTCCTGCAAACGCCTGATTATAAATGAATACACTGGTTGTAAGGGTTGCACTGTCAGGACCACCGTTAAGGAATACCTTAGGTATGTCGTACATATTCAAACCACCTACAAGGCTTGTGATAAGTGTATACAGTAAAACTGTCTTTAAATTAGGTATCGTAATACGGAAGAAGGTCTGAACACCGTTCGCTCCGTCGATCTCTGCTGCTTCGTAAATGTCAGGGCTTATACCAAGTACACCCGAAACAAGTACGATCATAGTATTTCCGTACCATGTCCAGAACTGGATAAAGGCAACGATAAGTCGTGCCGCGGTACGGCTGTTAAGGAAAAAGTAATCATCGTTCAGAATACCGCAGGAAATAAGAAGATCATTCATAGGTCCCTTTGGGTAGCTGAAGATAGCCTTAAACAGAACCGCAACTGTTGCAGCTGTTATGATGTTCGGCATATAGAAAACGACTTTAAAAAAGCCTTTTCCCTTGATCTCATTGCTGTGCGAGGTAAACCATGCAGTCAGCAGGAGTGCGATAGTGATCTGCGGGATAAAGTTCATTACCCAGATCATGATTGTATTTTTTAGAGATGTTTTAAAGGATTCATTCTCTATAACTGCTTTAAAGTTCTGCCAGATATCATTCTTGAGGAAATGATAATCATCGCTCATAAGACCTTTACAATCAGTAAAACCGAGGGTTGCTGTATATATAGTAGGATACAGCGTAAAAATCAAAAATGCAACAACAAAAGGAATACTAAAGAGATATCCGTATTTTGAATAACTAATACCCTTGAGCTTCGTTTTCAAAGCCGCAAACCTCCTTTTTATTTATAAGCAGTACCGCAGAAGCGGTACTGCTTATAGGGGAAATATTAGTCTACTTTAACGTCAAATGTGTCGCCTACAGCCTGCTTGAAGTCCTTGATAGCTGCATCTCTTGACTTTGCGCCGCCTGTGTACTGACGAACCTGATCACGCCAGAGGCTGTTGATGCCTTCATCGAACTGTGTGAGGTTATCGCCCTTAGCGAACTTGTTAGCTTCCTGATATACAGGGAACATATCCTGACCGTTAAGAATGTCAACCTTACCATCTGACTTAGACATTACTACATTTGAAGCAACAACGTCCTTAGTCGGGTTAGAAGGATCGAATGTACCGTTAGCCCACATGTACTGGAGCCCCTGCTCAGAAGTATCAAGTGTGATCCACTCAATGATCTTTCCTACAGCTTCCTTGTTCTTTGAAGCCTTGTTAGCGATTACCCATGTACCGCCCCAGAAGAAGCCGATAGGTGGCTGGCAAACGCCCCAGTCGCCGTATGTGCCTTCGCCGATCTTTGAACCGCCGCAGTTATCCTTGAGTGAGTAGTTGATGAGCCATGCAGGACCGAAGTAACCGAGAACAGGCTTGTCACCTTCGCCCTTCATATCAGCAATCCAGCCTTCCTGCCAGTCCTGAGTATCATTGTGGTATCCGTTATCCTTGAGCTTCTTTGAAAGATCGAGGAATTCTTCACGCTTAGGATCAATGTAAAGAGCATTGTTTTCATCGATCCAGCCCTTGTCAGAGCTGTTCTCAACTGCGTGCCAGAGGTCACCGTCACCTGAGATGATAGCGATGTTCTTCTTCTTAAGATCTTCAGCACACTTATAGAACTGATCCCAGCTGTTTGTGCCTGCACCGATCTGCTTCTCTACTTCAGCCGGATCATCTGTACCGAATGCTTCCTTAGCAACTGAACGTCTGTAAATGAAAGCACCACCTGTAGCCTGGTAACCAAGACCAACTACCTTACCCTCAGGATTTCTTCCGATCTCTACTGAGTAAGGAGCAATGTCTGCTTCCTTGATCTTGTTCTCAACGTCGATTCCGAGATCCTCATAAGGAGCAGCAAACTCAGATGCTGTACCCTTTGTATACTTAAGAACGAAAGCAGCCTCTGCACAGTAGAAGTCAGGTGCATCTGCTCCGCCGCCCTTGAGTGCCTGGTCGAGTGCAGGCTGGAACTGTCCGTCTGTTGTAGGAATTTCAGTTACCTTTAACTCGTATTTAGCTGCAAAATCAGGATGTGTCTCAAAATACTTCTCGCACATCTGCTTAACTTCCTTAGTGAAAGTCATAAGCTTCAGAACTGTCTTGCCGTCCTTAGTTGTTGTGCTGCCCTCATCCTTTTTTCCACAGCTTACCATAGCTGATGAAGCAAGGAGAGCTAATGCAGAAATGACCGATAAAATTCTTGCTTTTTTCATTTTTCTTGACCTCCAAATAAAAAATTGTTTAATATTGTTCAGCCTTACAGACTGAAAAGAACATTATTAACGATAGACTCGAGCATTTCCTGTCTGCCGCTTGAAAGTGAAGCAGTTACCTCACCCTTTTCAAGAGCATACTTTTCAAGTGAAGCAAAATCAGCCTTGCCTGCAATGATATCTGCGCCGATTCCGCTTGTCCATGAAGCATATCTGTCCTCGGTGAACTTGTCGATACGACCGTCCTCGATGAGCTTGAGAGCTGCTCTGAAACCGAGTGCGAATGCGTCCATACCTGCGATATAGCTGTAGAAGATATCCTCAGGTGTGAAGCTGCCTCTTCTTGCCTTAGCATCGAAGTTGAGACCTCCGTTTGTGAAGCCGCCTGCCTTGATAACTTCATACATACACATTGTTGTGTCGTAGATGTTTGTCGGGAACTGGTCTGTATCCCAGCCAAGGAGAGGATCGCCCTGGTTAGCATCGATAGAACCGAACACACCGTTGTCTCTTGATACACGGAGCTCATGCTGGAATGTATGCTGAGCAAGTGTAGCGTGGTTAGCTTCGATGTTCATCTTGAAATCCTTATCGAGGCCGTACTTTCTGAGGAAGCCCAGAACAGTAGCTGTATCAAAGTCATACTGGTGCTTTGTAGGCTCCTTTGGCTTTGGCTCGATGTAGAAATCCCCATTGAAACCGATAGAACGTCCGTACTCGACTGCCATCTTCATAAGACGAGCCATATTGTCGAGCTCAAGACCCATATTAGTGTTGAGAAGTGTCTCATAACCTTCACGGCCGCCCCAGAATACATATCCGTTACCGCCGAGCTTTACTGTAGACTCAATAGCCTTCTTTATCTGTGCTGCTGAAAACGCGAATACATCTGCTGAAGGAGATGTGCCTGCACCATGCATAAATCTTGGATGATCGAAGCACTTAGCTGTACCCCAGAGGCACTTCTTGTCGCCCATAACAGACTTCATATAGTCTGTAACGATATCGAGCTGTGCATTTGTTTCCTTTAAGCTGCCGTACTCAGGAGAAAGGTCACGGTCGTGGAAGCAGTAGTAATCAATTGAAAGCTTATCCATGATCTCCTTAGCTGCATCTACCTTAGCCTTAGCTCTTGCAGCAGGATCAGCCTGACCCCATGTTTTGTCTGTTGTGCCGCAGCCGAACATATCTGTTCCGTCGCCGCCCATTGTGTGCCACCATGAAAGAGCAAACTTGAGGTGGTCGCGCATCTTCTTGCCGTTGATGATCTCATCGGGATTGTAGTACTTGAATGAGAGAGGATCTGTACTATCCTTGCCCTTATACTCGATCTTACCGATATTCTTGAAAAATTCCATTTTATCCTCCATTATACATTTATTTTCAGAGTTGTGCATTTCTTTCCGTTAAGCTCTTCGCTTAGACGGTCGGGCTGCGATGTTCCTGCGTAGAGGGTGAATTCGCTGCCTTCCTTTATCCATTCACCATTGTCGTTTACAGCCATGAATGCTCTTTCAGGGAGAGTGACCTGTACGGTCTTGCTTTCGCCGACTTCAAGAGCAACTCTCTTGAAACCGCAAAGACTATGGTTGGGAACTGCGTTCTCCGAATAACCTTTAATATAGAACTGGACTACGTCCTCTACTGCACGGCTGCCTGTATTTGTAATCTTTACAGAAGCGACGCCATTTGCAAAGGACAGCTCCGAACATTCTGTTTCGGAATAAGTAAGTCCGAAGCCGAAGGGGTAAAGTATATTACCCTGGGCATATCTGTAAGTACGGTTCTTCATGCTGTAATCCGAAAAATCGGGAAGCTTTGAAGCATCCTCATAGAATGTAACGGGAAGTTTTCCCGAAGGAGACACCTTGCCAAAAAGTATATTCGCAAGAGCTCTTCCTCCCAGCTGACCGGGATACCACGCATGAATGAGTGCATCGCAGTCTGCTTCCATATTTATCGCACTGCCTGCGGCAGTTACTATGATGACGGGCTTGCCTGTAGCCATTACCGTCTTAACAAGCTTTCTCTGTGACTCGGGAAGTCTGAGGTCGTTCTTGTCACCTGAGGAGAATTCATTTCCTGTATCTCCTTCTTCACCTTCGATAGTTGCATCAAGACCTACGCAGAGAACAACTACATCCGAGTGCTCTGCGATTATTGCAGCCTCCGAAAGTCTGTCATCCGGAAGTGCAAGTCCCATACATCTGTCCTTATAAAGGTGACTTCCCTCGGAGTAGATGACTCTTCCGCTGTGAGCCTCACGTATTCCGTTGAGGAATGTTACGTACTCATCAGCCTTGCCGTTGTAGTTGCCCTCAAGTGCGGGAACACTGTCGGCATTTGGTCCTATTACTCCGATAGTCTTGTATTTGCTGCCGTCAAGCGGCAGGATACCATTATTTTTAAGGAGCACCATTGAACGCTCTGAACATCTGAGTGAAAACGCCTTGTGCTCATCGCAGGATACGATATCGTAATCAAGATCATCGTATTCTGTGGACTTGTCAAACATACCAAGTCTTACTCTTGTTCTCATAAGCTTTACACATGACTCTCTGAGATCCTGCTCATTTATGAGTCCCTCATTGAAAGCATTGAGAAGGTGGAGATATGTATTTCCGCAGTTGAGATTGCAGCCTGTCTTTAAAGCCAGTGCAGCAGACTCGGGAGCGGTCTTTGTAACACCGTGATTGGTGTGGAAATCTCTTATTGCCCAGCAGTCTGATACAAAGTGTCCGTCAAAGCCCCATTCGTCAAGTTTGCTCATAAGGAACTTACTTGCGCAGGCAGGCTCACCGTTTACACGGTTATAAGCACCCATGACACTTTCTACCTTAGCCTCTTTTACGAGTGCCTCAAAAGCTGCTGTATAAGTCTCCGTCATGTCCTTCATGTTTGACTTTGCGTCAAACTCATGTCTTGTAGCCTCAGGACCGCTGTGAACTGCAAAATGCTTTGCACAGGCTGCTGTTCTGAGTACCTTTCCGTCGCCCTGAAGTCCCTTTGTGTAAGCAACTCCCAGACGAGTTGTCAGGAACGGATCTTCTCCGTAGGTCTCCTGACCTCTTCCCCATCTCGGATCGCGGAATATATTGATATTAGGCGACCAGAGCGTGAGTCCTTTATATATATCACGATCACCGTGAGCGGAATATTCATTGTACTTTGCTCTTGCTTCAACAGAAGTAATTTCTCCGGCTTTCTGTACAGCTTCATCATCAAACATTGCCGCAAGACCTATAGCCTGTGGGAACATGGTAGCTGTTCCTGCTCTTGCAACTCCGTGAAGGCCTTCGCTCCACCAGTTGTATGCAGGTATTCCAAGTCTCTCCACGCTCGGAGCGTCATACTTGAGCTGCTCTGCCTGTTCCTCTACGGACAATCTGTCTGTAAGGTCCTCGGCTCTCTCAAGTGCGGACAATGCTTCGTCTCTGTACTTTTCCATAAGCACTCCCCTTTCAATCAAATTTTACTCACAAACTCCTCAATGACCTTATCTGTAGCCCAGTCGGTCGTACTGAGCTCCCACTTTTCTTTAATACAAGCTGTCTCACCCGGCTGATATTCTTTCAACTCGCCGAGCAGCTCACATTCAAGAAAAAGGTCATTTGTGTAAGTTTCGTAGTTACAGCAAAAGTCAGGATATTCTGTCTTTTTATATCCATCGAAGCACATTCTGAATATGCGTCTTCCATTGATATAAAGTATCTGCTTCCCTGTAACATTAAAGCCTGCTTTAAAGGCTTTTTTGATCTTGGGATCCTGTCTCAGCAGAACGTACTTATCGGTTAGTGTGAATCTTTCGTCTTTTACATCTGAATAGCTCCACAGCGACATAGTTCTGTTAGGCAGGAAACCTTTATCCTCCCTGCAGAGAGGAACTATCTCGGTGCCGCCCGCCGCAAGTCCTGTAACAGACCACGGTGCGAACTCCGCTGGCTTATCAGAGCAATTAGTGATCTTATTTTCAATGGTTACCGAATTGCTATCGTCCATCTTAATGACCATTTGAAACTGCTTGCCAAATTTAGTTTTTGGAGGCGTAAGGGTGAGTGTGCCATTATCAAATATTGCTTCGACCTTTGAATTATCAGGGAGATAAGTCTCAGGCATCACCTCCGGAGCAGTCCATATCCTGTGGCCGCCGTAAGCGTACCATACTCCGTAGCCGTTGTTTATCTCGTAGAAATTCCTGTCAACGTCCTCAAAAAGGACATTTTCGCCGTCTGATAAACCAAAAAAAACTATTCTCGGTCCCACCTCGATAGTGGCGATGAGCTTTATTACTCCATTATCAAGACAAAGGCATTTTCCATAGTTTTTATAATCAGTTTCGTAGCATTTTATTGACATTACACATCACCTTTCGTTTGCTCTAATGCTATTATATAACACTCGGGCAATTTATACTAATCAATTATTGCGGCTGTTCAGTCAAGAATTGCTAAGATTGCACAAATTCTTTAAATCCCCTTTACAAATATTATCGTAATGGTGTATAATAATTCCAGAAACCACGGTGAATTATGAACATTGACATTAATTTCACAACAATTTTTGGTCAAGGAGGCTAATCATGATTAAAAATCTATCTGGCGATTACGAAACGGTTGAATACGAAAATCAACGTTTTGTAATGCTTTATGACAATGATGAAATCGAGGAATACCCTACTCACTGGCATAACGCCGTAGAAATCATCATCCCCTTGCATAATGGCTTCACTGTAACATCAGGCGGTGTAGATTATCATCTGAATGAAAAGGAGATCATTATAATCCCTCCCGGTGAGCTCCACTCAATGCCAGCCCAAGAAGGACGAAGGATAATATTCCAATGCAATAACAGCATATTGAGCGATGTACCTGCTCTTGAAGCCATAGTACCTGTTTTTTCTTCGGCATTTCATATAACTCCCGATGTCAGCAAGGAGCTCTACATACTTTCACGCAAAAGTATACTTGATATATATTCGGAATACTATTCAAAATCTTCTCTTGCAGATGTCAAGATATACATATATCTTATAAAAATGCTCACAGCTGTCAGAGAATACCAGCTCACACAGGCTGCGGATATATTCGCCAACGATCCCGCAGGCCGCGATGATACAAGAAAATTCGGCATGGTAATGAAGTATATCAATCAGAATTATATGTATGAGATACCTCTTGAAAAGATCGCATCTATCGCAGGCTACAGCAAGTACCATTTCTCTCGTATATTCAAAAAATACAATCATGTTTCTTATATACAATACATCAACAGCAAGAGGATAAAAGCTGCCGAGCGTCTGCTTATCGATCCAAATTTATCGGTAACAGAGGTAGCTATGCGTGCAGGGTTTGCAAGTCTTACCACCTTCAACCGTGCTTTCAAAAAAGCTAAAAACTGCACTCCTACAGAGTTCAAGACTCTTTATAAGATCTCCGATCATAATTGACCATAATAAAAAATCCCGAAGGCGATTTTATACCGCTTTCGGGATATTTTTTATCACAGAGAGCAATTTATGTCTCCTCCCCATAAAAACAAAATATAGGTAAATCTAAAAAGTCAAAGAGCAACCATTGAGAGGAAGCACTTGCCATTCAGTGATCATAAAAGCCAAAGGGCGGCACATTCAGTACCGCCCTTGACTATTGTATAATTGAAGGATAGCTGTTTTTACTTGTTAAAACCATTCTTATTGTATGTTACCCACTGATAACGTGCAACAAGAGGTGTTCTGCCATTGAATGGCTTGAGCCAGTCATCAACTGTAAGACCAGGCCATGCATTCATCATGATCTTACCAGCTGTACGTGGAATATTGTCGTAAGCTGTATGAACAGGCTTGCCGTCTATATACCATGTGATATGGTCAGGCTGCCAGTCAAAGCCATAGGAATGGAATTCCTGAGATGCATCAAAACCAAGGTCGATCATCTTCTCATGATTGCCCTTACCGTTTGTATAGTAGTTGAGCTGTACCTTTGTGGTATCCTTACCAAGGATCTCAATATCTATCTCATCCCATGGATTCTTATCAGACTCGCCTGTATAGGTGAAGAATGATGAAACAACGCCGTCATTCTTTATAGCCTGCATATTTGTCTCATAGTAGCCGTAGTGATAGAAGTTGTTTGTACGGAACTCGCCGCCTGAATAACGCGGATTCCAGTTCGGATTACTGTCATTTGTCCACTTCTGATCAATGCTGAGCTCAAGAAGTCCGTTCTTTATAACTGCATTGCGCTCATACCACCAGCAATCAAATGGCTTATCATTTGTCCAGCCATCAGATGCAAAGAAGTCACCGCCCTTGCCTGTGCGGAAGTCAGAGATCATCGTTGCTTTGGTATTCATAGGTGTACCCTTGTCAGGGAACGGCAGATTTACGCTCGGTGCATTTGTTGTAGTTGTAGTAGTTGTTGTTGTACTTGTCGTTGTTGTAGTAGTTGTAGTTCTTGAAGTTGTAGTAGTTGTTGTGGTAGTAGGCTGAGCTGTAGTTGTTATGACTACAGGCTGAGGAGCATATGACTCAGGAAGCTTGCCGAGAAGTCCGAGGAGATACTTCTGGATAGATACAGCATCATTTCCTGTAAGATTTGTACCGTTCTCGTAAACGTCAGCATTCGCAACGCCCTGAGCTGTTATATGGTCGTTGCTTGAACCGTTGACGCCGTACTTGTTAGGATTAGCAAGAGACTGCATTACCAGTACAACATCTGACATATCAACATCGCCGTCACAGTTAGCATCACCCCATAATGTTACGCCTGAAGGTGTAGGAGGAGTTACAATAGGCTGCTGTGAAGCTGCTGCACCGTCTGTAAGTGTGAGCAGATATGTAAGAGGAGAATTCCAATAAATGGTTATCTCGTTTGTTGAATAGCTTTCGCTGTTGTCGATATAGCACTTATACGCAGGTGCGTCTGCACAGTATGCCTTTGCAGCACTGTCCTCAAGTGCCGAGTTTACACCGCCGACCAGCATACCCTTCATAGCCTCACCTGCTGCTACAGAAGGTCTGTGATGAGGATTCTGAGGTGATACTTCGCCGTAGCCTGTCATAAAGCAGGTTCCTACAGGATTTGTACCGAGGAGATAGTCAAGCTGTCCGTCAGCCGCGTTGAGATATGCTGTATCACCTGTGAGCTGATATGCAAGTCCGAGAACTATGCCTGCATTTGCAACTGTCATATTGCTGCCCCAGTTGAATACTGAAAGTGCAACACCGTAGCCGGAGCTCTTAGCCCTGCTGACAAACTTATCAGCCTGAGAAAGTATCTCTTCCTTGGCATTTCTGTATATTGCCGAGTTTACATCAGGATCCTTCATCGTAAGGATAGCGATATTACCGTAATCACCTACTGTAGACCAGTCAAGTCCGCTCAGAGCACCGCTTACACCGCTGATGTAACTGCTGTCACCTGTTGCGCGGTACATCTGGATAGCTGCCCAGTAACGCTCGTCCTTGTCGGTCTTGTCGCCGTAATCGCCTGTAACGATATCAATAGGATTTTTGAAGTTAAAGTTCGGGTTCTGCTGGAGATAGTCCCAAGCCTTCTTTGCACGGGCGAGACAATCTGCTGCGAATGTGCTGTCAACGCCCTTGTAAAACTCATATGCAAGTGCCATAGATGCACAGAAATCAGCAGTTGCTGTTGAAGAAACAGGAGTTACGATGAGCTCGCCTGTTTCCTTCTCAGGCATTACAAATCCCGGGAAATTAGCGCAGCTTACCTTGTGGTAAACACCGCCATCACTTCTCTGCATCTTCTTCATCCATTCAAGCTCGAAGCGAGCTTCGTCAAGGATATCAGCAACGCCGTTTCCGCTCTCGGGGATACCGATGCTGTCGCTGTAAAGTGAAGGTGCAGCACCGTAAGCATAGAGAAGATCAGCTACAGCCTTTGCAGCAGGAACTACATATCTGCCGTAGTCGCCTGCATCGTGCCAGCCGCCTGATACATCGATCTTATCGCTCGTTCCGTATACTGTTGCCATAGATGTATGGCAGGCAGCATGGCTGAACTTGCCGCCCTCTACTGCAACGCCGCAACGCTGTAAATAAAGCATCTTCACTGAGTCATCGAGAAGATTGCTGTAAACATTGTCGCCGATAGTGAATGTATATGAATTATCAAGACCTGAACACTTGATATAATACTTGCCCGGAGCTGTGACCTTTGAGAAATCACCCTTGTAGTTTGTCTCGGAAGCACCGGAATTGCTGACAGGTCCGTCAAGCTGTCCTGTATAAACACTTACATTTGTATCAGCATTTACCACCTCAAATGTGCCTGCTGATGCAACATTTCTGAATACAGCAATTTTTGAAGCATTTGTCCTGTAGCCCACCTGATTAATGTTTATGTCAGGCTCATAAGCCTTGTCGGCAGAATAATCCACTTTGCTGTCATCTACAAGCTCAAGAGAAACATTATCAAGGTAAATAGTATGCTCCGGAAGTTCGGGATCCTTCTCCTGCAAGCCGCAGTTGAAGCACATCTTAGCCATAATGTCGGTATCCTCTTCCATAGTAAACTCATAGTCTACTGTCTGAGGAGTAGATGAGATCTGGAGTCCCTTCCATGTGTAAGCCTGATACTTGCCGCCGTTCTGCTGGATCATGCCCTCTACATAACGGTCTACCGTACTGGAGATATCGTACTTGAAACGATAAACGCCGTTCTTATAAAGCGGTATAATATCATAATTGAGCTGAACAGCATAATTGAGCTTGCCCACGGAAGAAATCTTCAGCGCAAGCTTTCCGTCCTCGGTAGTAAGTGTACACTTACCGCCGCTCTCCTTATAAGTGCCCCAGCCTGATGTCCCTGTTTCAAATGTCGAGTTCTTGATGATGTTTCCTGCTGCCGAAACAGGTGCTGAAACAACAGGAAGAGCTGATGCCATGATAGTGCAGGCAGCAAATACTGCTGCACAACGTTTGAAACTGTGCTTTTTCATTACATTCCCTCTCATTCCGTGACATTGGTCACAATTTATACACTAATTGTAACAAAACGTGCAGATAAGTGCAATAGCGTATCAAGCACGTTATGTAACATTTTGTGCTTTTTTTCGGTATTCAGACGGAGTATACCCCGTCTGTTCCTTGAACTGCCTTGCAAAGTGAACATAGCTGTGATATCCGCTGCTGGTTGAAATATCGGTTATGTTCATATTTGTAGTAGAGAGAAGCATCTTAGCATAGCTTACTCTGCTCTTTACAAGGTCCTCAATGAATGTCATGCCAAAGTGCTTTTTATAAGCATGCTGAAAAGCTGAACGGCTCATGCGTACTTCATGCGCCGTGCTGTCAACACTGCGCTGTTCATAAGGTCTGCTATATATCTTATTGCGCACAGTCGATATAAGCTCGAACTGCGTACTTCTTCTGCCCGATATGCTGTTTAGTGTTTTCTCACGTACCTTTATAAACATAAGGCGCATGAACAATTCTGCAGATTCGCTTCTGCAAATATTGTCCGAATATCTCTCATATGCTATAGACTTGACGCAATAGCTGAGAAATTCAAGAGGCATCGTTATAGCAGTTTCAAAAGGTATCCCCATTTTAAGGAACTCTTCTTCCTCTCCCGCATCATCAAAATCGAAGTGTACCCAGTCATTCTCGAAAACATTCAGCGGTACACAACGGTAACGCTGAGGTCTGCCCTTAGGGTAGATAAACACCGAACCCGCAGGCGTGGTTATCTCTTTACCGTCAACTTCAAAAACAGCAGGTGTACGAACAAGAAGAAGCAGATAATCACCGCTTCCGTCGGGTCTGTCAATAAAGAAGTCTGCATCATGACAGTGGTCAAAGCCAACATTGTTAATGATCATTGTCCATTCTCCATTCTAAAAAATAACGTTTTAATGACAAATCCACATTGAAAAACAAGAAAAATTATATTCATTGTGCTGATTATAACATTTTGAACTTATGAAATATATTATTTTAGTGTCATATTTGGCAATTTCATGATAACTGC
>Ga0310786_10001988_pt1 | contig 32188 bp, 61 predicted proteins | sample AusTroGonzalo_MG_FD_203881 | JGI IMG/M metagenome (GOLD analysis project Ga0310786, IMG submission 203881) | Bovine rumen microbial communities from tropical cattle in Woodstock, Queensland, Australia - Gonzalo_03 (v2) (version 2) | ecosystem: Host-associated > Mammals > Digestive system >...
TCCCTCCGAAAATTTTTTTAAAAAAATCACACCCTCGGGGGCTTCAACAAAATAAAATTACCTGTCCATTTTTCTTTTTACCAAATAAACTCGCTCCCTTTTCAGTATTACATTTACAGTGAGCAAGTCTAACATTATCCCAAGTATGCGAACCACCATTAGCTAATGGAATAACATGATCCTGACTCGGATAATTCTGACCTGATAAAAAATTTCCTTTGTCATTTACAATGAAGTCATTCCAATCAACTTTCTTCTTGCATAACCAACAAATATTATTATCTCGTTCAGCTAATAGTATTGTTGAAATATTGTCATGATTACCATTCTTAATTCGTAATCTTCGCAAGTGTTCTTTGTTTGCATCGTGTTGTCTGTTTCTGCACCTTGTAGAACAATATAATTGGTTTATTTTATTTGCTTTATATTTCTTTCCACATCTTTGACAAGTTTTTTGAAGAAGCATTTCTCTTAATGCTTTTTCTTCTTTTCTTCTTTGGATTATCTCTTGATGTTTTGTTTCTTTGCGTTCTTGAATTTCTTGAACTCTTTCTTTCTTCCTAATATCAAAAAGAAGATGTCTACAATTATCACATCGAATTGTATCTCGTTCTCTTAAACCTTTCGCATTCCATTTGAATGGCTGTCCACAATCGTCACAATAAACATACATCGGACTTTTTGAATTAGTATATCCACCACAATAAATAATCTTACTTGATTTAGTATTTATTCTGTTCTGAATATCTTCATCCGACCATTCTAAATGGCTTCGCCTTGGTCTTACGTTTATTGCTTGTCCTCTGCTTTTTCTATGAGATGCAATATGTTCACATCTACGAGAACAATACTTTCTTTGTTTTCCGATCAGCTCTTTGTTGCACACAAGACAATTCATATTCTTTCTCCTTTCCTTATATAAAGAAAAAGAGAAAGGACTTAATGATGTCTCACGACATGAGCCTTTCTCTCTTATGCCATTGGAACTAACATTCCATTAGCATCAAATGTGTAATTGTACGGATGTTCCTCGAGATTCATTCTGCCTTTGCCATGTTCTCCCTTATGTACGTCTGCATGGCAATCTTCACAAAGAGAAATCAGATTATCCAAGTTGTAAGCAATATTCGGATCATCCATGTTAGATAAACTTAAATGTTTTTTATGATGAACAACTGCTGCCGGAGTGACTTTATTTTTGTTAAGACATAGGACACATAAATATTTATCACGCATTAAAGCGTTTTCTCTTGCCACTCTCCAAGCCTTTCTGTCATAAAACTTTTTAAGTTCTTCTCTTCTCTTTCTCCAATCTTCCATGCTTCCACCTCAATAGAGGTCTTATAACCGGAATAAGACCTCTTAGGAGAATTTTGTTAAAGCAGAAAGAGTCAACCAATCTCTTGGCTGACTCCCGAACTTTTACACTTACAAAATAACATATATAAATGTATCTTTGTGTATCTTCTTTAATTTATATTGTTGAAAACCTTTAATTTATTATTGAAATGATTATTCAAAACTTCGTAAGCATTCTCTAATTCGGATGCTTCATGTTCCATTCCATCTCTCTTATAACTCAAAATAGTCGCTTCAACAAATATTCCTACTACTTTAAAAGCATTATCAATTTCGTTTTCAATGTTTGCCATAACAAAATTCTCCTTTTCTGTTATATTTTTTCTATTATACAATAAACTTGTTAAACATCAAAACTTTTGATAACGTGTCCTCTCGCTGTTTCGTAAGCAATCTCCCTAAAGAGTTCGGCTCCCGAATCATATCCAAACTGTTTAAGAACCTCAACTGTTTCCATAACAGCTCTCTCGGCAGAAAGTGGAGCATATAAGTTTATTCTGTGTTCACGCATCTTCTTTTCATAGTCTGCTGCCGTAATCATTTCTTCACTCCCTTTCTTATAATATAGATTCTGTCCTTGTCTGCGTTCTTATCACACCAAATCTCGCATTCTTTTTTAGTTCCCTGTTTAACAATGTTTCCACCTTTGGCATCTTCAACAAAATAAAATTCACTCTCCATCTTCACTCTCCTTATCCAACCATTCTGTTAGAGCTGCATAACATGAACCCAAATCATTGTTCTCGCATTCTTTAAAGACCGGGCATGATTTCTCATTACATCTAACTCCCTCATATAACAATGTAGCCAAAAGAGGTGTACTCATTCTCTTGATCCTCTCAATCATCTTGTCTCTGTTTGTTCTTGCCATAATCCCTCTCCTTTCAAATAATCTATGGTTTCTTTAGTCCAAACTCCTTTTACTTTTCCAACTGGATGAAATGTTTTATATCCCCAATCAATAATGTAATCTCCCGAATTGATGTAATAATCATATCCTTTTGAATCTTGGTTAAGTTCTATATCCCATGGAGAACAATCCCGATCTATGACATTTAGAAGTTTTTCTCTATCCCATAAACCACACATCAAGGACACCTCGTAACTGCTGCCCCCTTTTCTTTTCTTCCATCCGTTAAATGATGTTGGAATATCCTGTTCATCCCATGACTTCTCAAAATTCAAACAAGCAATCTTGCCACCAAGCAAGGAAGATGTTGCCAATATCATAGATGCTTCCCAAATTCTATATGTATCAACAGGATTTCTTATAAAGCAATCATCAATCATCAAAAGAATCTGTTTGTGATATATTTGATTTAGGAACTCTCTAAATCCCTTTGTCCATGTTGACAACTCATTCTTAATTGGAATCGTCTCATAATATGGATTTATGATGCCATCTGTGAAATATATTAATTGAGGATGTCCGGGAAAGTTTCTTTCCATTAGCTCATAGAACGGAAGAAACGTGTCCTCGTTCTTGGAACAACTCAAAACAGCTATTATCATTTCTTTTGCATCTCCTTTAATTGTTTATCAATTTCTTTGTACATTTTCTCGGCAGTTTTAACATCAACTTCGTTCAGGACATCATCAATCGCTTTGAGGTTAAGAATCTGTTTAATAATCATAAATTCAACAGGAGAACAATTAACATCAATGCTTTTAATATATCCATCTTCGGAATTGATCCTAATTGTCATTGTTATTCTCCTTATCTTTTTTATCAACATACATAAAAGCCATTATTGCTCCGAGTAACCAACTTAAAAAAATAAGCAATATATCTCTTATAATCATTCTTTATTCTCCTTATAAAATGGGCAATCTGCATTTTCATCTTCAATCACTTCTTCCGGCACTTCATCTTCAAGTTCGCAACCACTTAAATAATTTGCATTTGTACTTCCATAAGGAACGGAATCAAATATTGCATAAACACAATTTTCACATAAACTCATTGTTTATTCTCCTTATATCTTTTATAAAACTCCTTAACTTCTTTCGGAGAAAAATACCTACCTCGGCAAAGTTTGTATTTCTTTTGTACTCTTTTCTTTTGGCTTTTCCACCAACTATAAGTTCTCATTTATTTATTCTCCTTTAAGCCTTGAAATATGCTTATCAATAATTCTGTATACATCTCCTGAATCAAGAACAAAACGATTATCAGAGCTTTCATATTCAAAGACTTCCATTTCCCTCTTAATATCTTTTAGCAGTTCCACATCGACTTCTGCCAATTCAAGTCCCGGTGGAAGAATCACTAAACCCTCATTCACTTGCTTTTGTATATCTTTTCTCAATTCATCGATTGCTTTTGCCGGGTACATTAAGTTACATTTAATAATTAAAGGCTTATCCATTTACAATCACTCCCTTTCCACATCCGATAATCAACAAGGCTCTTGCTTTTCTCATCTTTACCAATTCCCCGACTTTCATCTCTCTTCCGAGTTCCAAGTCGGTATAGCTCTCTATGATCTCGACATTAACCATGTTACCCTGTTTGAGATATTCGCCTGTTGGTTTGCTATTTCCCAACAACTGCTGCCACTGTTTCTTTATATGAGAGTTTGTGTCTCCCCTATAATCAACTCCTTTTGGAATATCAAGGAACCTTTCAGGTCTTACATCTTCCATGTCAAACGGAACATAATATCCATCCTTGCCCTCTTCGAAGTTCAACTCTTTCAGAACTTCAACTGGAGTTGTTATAACAGGAACTCCCATTTCCAAGGCTTCAACAATGGAATATCCAAATCCCTCACTATCCGAGAGCTGAATCAAATAATCACATTTAGCAATATAATCTTTGACATTCATTGTCTCTGGAAGTTTAACCATTCCATCAACAAGCCTTGTGTCCTGATGGCTAAAGACAAACCATATAAATTCAATCCCAGCTCTCCTCATGGCTTCGGCAAGTTTAATCATCCTGTCTCCACCCTTTTCCCTTGTGAACCTCGATGCAGTGATTAACAAAAGACATTTATTCGACTTTTGAGGATAAGTGAAGTTGTGAATAACCTCATAATCTTTCAAATTGTAAGAGTCTGCTGCCACCTGTGAGACAAAAACAACCTTGTCTCTTTCAGGTTGGATGTCGCAACAAAACAATGTTGAATAACATCCATGAACCATTTGTATAATCTTCTTTGCCTTGATTTCCTCGGGAACCTTGTCCGTAATTCTCGTATTTATCAAAGTGTCGCATTCAATAAGCCTGTTATTGAGTTTCATTACTTGAACAATATCCGATAGTCTTGCAATTTGTCTCCCATCCATGTTCTCGGAGAATACAATCATGATGTCATACAGCTTATACATTTGTTGGCACCAATAATAAAGCCAAGTTTCAATTCCACCGATCTTCTGCATATTCGCACAATATATAACAACTTGTGTTTTTATTCTCGGTCTAAAGTCTCCTTTCCTTGCTCGGTCTGTAAGTGATCCACTTCTGCCGGAACGATAATAATATATTTGTTTTGAAATATATGTCTTGGAACTCGGAACAGGTAATCTGTTTAAGAAATCATCATCTTCGGCAATTTGTTTGTTCTCATCGAAGAAAATATCTTTTATATACTCTTTTTTAAAAACCCTGTTCCAAACACATCGGTTCCATGGATTAAATTCATCGGATTCGTTTACAATAACCTTTCCGAGTTTTCCGTCTATGGACTTCCAAGAGATATAAACTGTGTCGGGATTCGATTCTATTGCTTTAAATATCTGTTGAATATAATCATCAGACACCAAATCGTCCGAATCTATAAAAACGATATATTCTCCTTTTGCCTTTTTAAGTCCTTTGTTTCGAGCTGCCGAAACTCCTTGATTCTTTTGTCTTATAATCTTAACCATTTCTTCCTCTTGCCAAGGAACATAAGGTTCATCCGAGCCATCATCTATAAGAATGATTTCACAATCTTTTGTGATTTGTGGTTCCAAGCATCGAAGCAGATCATCTGTCATGCCCTGTGTATTGTAATAAGGAATAATTATTGATAATCTCATTTTTTCTCCTAAACTACTTTTTTAATCTCTTTGCTCCATATCTTTACAAAATCCTTAACTTCTTTAGGTGGATTTGAGTCATACATTCCATAGCACTGAAGAACCTTTTTTGTATCACACTTTACTTCAACAGTTACAAACGGATCTTCTAACGAGTCATTCTTTCTGACAAAAGCAATAAATGTTTCGCCTTTAATCATTTTGTTTTCATAACCCATCTTTGCTACACAATGTTGTAAAATCTCTCCCTCTTTCCTTAAATCTCCGAACTTCTTCGGAATGACAATCGAATATTTATCCCCTTTAAACTCATATTTAATATATTTTTCTGCTGCCTTTTTAAATTCTGCATATTTCTTTTTATTCTTCCTTGCATCCCATTGATTAATTCTCAAAACGTGCATTCTCCAAAACTCATCAGGAAAGATATTCTTTGTGTCCGTCATGTCCAAGCCGAGATTATATATAGCTTCTATGTAATCACAATAACTGGATGGATTGCATCCAACTCTTTCAACATAGCTTGAAGCCTTAACAATATTTATCTTTGCTTTTTTCAACCATGTGTTTCCATGGAAGTTCTTTCCGGCTTCTTGTCTGTATAGAAGTAATTTCCCGGCATCACTAATAGTCATGTTATGATCGTAAGCATAGCAAATAGCATTTATATTATTGTTTGGATTAACTCTCGATAAATATTTACAAAATGCTTTGTCCTTTGCAGCTTTCTTCAAGAGCTTCTTACTTGGTGGAAATCCTAACTTTCCTAAAAACTCTACTTCAGGATATTCGATATAGGTTCTCATCCAATCAAGGAAATCTCCGTTTCCCTGATAACCACAATACTTAAACTTTGTGTTTTTCAGCATATCCATATTAAGAATATGAATTGCAACTCCGATCTTATCATCTACATACCATTTTCCGAAGTCTGCTTCGCTGTAAGAATAATAAGCGTAACCATACCAACTGTTTGAATAACTGCTTGATGGTTCAAATACAACCTTATAACCACCCATTTGAGTCAAATACATATCACGATAAATAAGTTGAGGTTTTCCGACTAATGATCTGATGACTTCCCTGTGCTGCTGCCCCTTTTTCTTTGTAGTTCTATATGCCCATACTCGATAAACAATCTCATCTTCAACTTCTTGGAGCCAAGCGACATAATCTGTTCTTGGTGTAGGTTGCCAATCGGATGTAATATATTTGACTATCTCAACAGGAGTGTTTAAATCCAATTCTCTTAAATCGTTCAACTCCATACTATTCCACCACCATAAAATCTAATATTGTCATTTGCCCTGGTATTTCTTTTACCTTTTCATGTTCAACTTTCTTTGGTTCTTCTTTCTTTGGAGCTGCTGCCTTAACAACTTTTTGTGGAGCTGCTGCCTTTGGAGCTTTCTCGGGAACAGTTCCTTTTTTAATTGAATCTTCTTCGAAATAATGAATCGCCCAACCGAAAACCACTGCATCAGCTAAACACAATGTTTTCTTTCCTTTTGCTTCATTCTCTGCACATCTGTAAATATAGCTCCAACAATCTGCAATCCCCTTATCTCCTGAATTGATTTTTTCAACCAATACATCCGAAGCGTTTTCTTCAATGTATTCTGCAATAATTCTTTCTTCTGCTGTCATATTGTCTGTTAAAAGTTTCGTTCTGCTCATTCTTTTTCCCACCTTTCGCAAGTGTCATATTCATGTTGTCTATGCCAAGTGCCAACTCCGAATCGTTCTTGTTTGTATTTTTCATAAGGACAATATCTGTTCAAACTTCCATCATCATGTTCGCAATAAATATTCGGTTCTTCTATTGGATTATGAGATTCGCCCTCATATTCAAAGCAATTACCATGTTTGCAACATCCACATAAACCGGGAATCTTTGTTCCATCAGGCAACCAATGTGAACCATCAACGCAAGGATTCATTTTTGAATCTTTAAACGCACATCCTAATTGGCTATGTAGAAACTCGCAATAATCACATTTACCGATATAATCTTCAAAACTTTGAAGTTTTTCTTTACATTCTTGAAGATTTTGTTCATGTTCTCGAATATTTTCTTTCGGTTCTGCTGCCCTCGGTTCTTTCCAAGTTCTTGCTTCTAAATCAAAAATCGTCAGTTGCATATTAAAAATCCCCTAAATATAACCTCAACTTCTTATAGTTCTTATCACTGGGAGTTGTATAAGCAATTTCCCAATTATAAACTGTCTCTTCCCTAACCCCGATCTTATCTGCAAGTTGTCTCCGAGAATATCTGTGATCTCGTCTTGCTCTCCGAAGTCTCCTTGAAAAGTCTTTCATGGCTTCTTCATCGTGAGCTTGTTTTCCGACAATTATGTAATTTCTTGTAACCTTATATTGAAAGCCTTTTGACTTTACTAATTCTATATAGGCTTTTACATCGGTTTCAGGAAATATCTTTATCTTCATGCCCTCGAACATTTAATTCCTTTCCGTCAAATACTGCCCATAACACAAGACAAGCTACGAACCCTATTATCATGCAAACTATGTCTCTTCCTGAAAGATAAAAGGTTCCAAGGTCTATGCACCAACAGATTATTGACTCAAAATAATGATTTATCGCATCTCCCATCACGTTTCCTCTGCTGCCTTAATAAGAGCATCTAATGGACATTGGTTCTCATGTGTTTGGCTCCAACAACATCCATTCTCATCCCCTGTTCCACCAAACTTGCAAAACTGATCGCATATAAGTTCACAAGTTTCGGTTATAATCTCTCGAATGTCTTTCTTATTAAGTTCATCTCCACATTCAGGACAAGCCAAATATCTATGTGTAATAGGTCTGCCCCAATATGTAATAAAATATTCCTTTTCAACTGCTTGATCCTCGGTTATGTTTCTTCTGCATCCGTCACAATAGTAGAGCATAATTTTTCAATCCCCCTTTTCTTTTGTGTGTTAATCCAAGCTCTCTCATAGTTCAATTCTTTTCCTATCTTGGAAATAGACTTCTTGGATATAAAAAATTCTGTCAAAACTGTCTTTTCGAGTTCGGAATCAAGAGTCTCAATCGTGTCTGAAATTTCAGATATAACACATCCTCTTTCCAATGATTTCTCTCTTATCATCTGTTCCGTCTCGTCAATCTCTGCGAAGATCTTGCTCATCGCATCATCAGGAGAGGAATTAACTCTCTCTTTGGAATAATCAATGCCACTTGAAAGTAAACAGTTTTTAAGTTCATCTGCCTTGGCTTTTAATCTTCTAATCTCGGAATCATATTTTCTTGAACGATTAAGCCATGAATAAGTTTCGTTTAAGTCCATATCACATCCCCTTTTTCAATCGTTTCCGTTTCTCCGTAATAAAGTTTAAGAGTATCGAGCTTATAAAGAACTTCTCTTCCGATAAACACATCTCCTAAATCCTTAATCACTTCGAAAATCTTATCGTCTTTAGTTTCAATCCACATCCTTATTACCTCATAAGTAATTCTTTCCGAATTCTTCCATCCAAAGTTCTCTTGAATAAATCTCTTCAAACTTCCTTTGTGCTATCTGCCTAACGAACTTCATATTATCGTCTTTGTCATGAATCCATGAATGGCACTTTGAACACACCGGGATTAACAAACCATATTTCTCTGTTTTCTTCTTATTAGCTGCATTCATACAATGATGAATGTGTTGTCTCGGTTTTCCACAAAGAAAACAATAATCCATGTCATTGGTTAAGATTGATTTGATTTCCAAGCTGCTTTCATCCTTTCTATCTCATCAGGACTTAAAACTTGAATCTTCTGTTCAAGTGCATCCGACACCGTTCCATCAATTAATGTTCGCATCTCCAAATTGTCATAAGTATGAGAACCTCTTATAATCGCCCAATGAGTAAACTCAACTCCGTTCACATATCCAGTTCCAATAGGTACTGCATGGATAATCTCATGTTCCATAAGGTCTACATCAGAACGAACCGAGATTATAAGTTGCCCGGAATCTGTCATTTCCCTTTGTCCATACTTGGCAAGAAGAATGTTTTTTGCTCTCGCCTTGGAAATAATCATCGCTTCTGCTATCTTGCCAACTAATACATGGAAGTATTTGTTTGCATTCAGGCTCCTGTGTCTCGTGATTTTCTTCACTGTGATGTCAAGCAAACCATTTATTCCGTTTAGTTCATTATCCGAATCGACTTCGAAAGTTACTCGGAACTTTCCATCGTAAGTTCGAATAATATCAATTAAGGTTCCATTCATCGTTTACCCTTTCGGAACTGCTGCCCTCATTAGAACGGCATATCATCTTTTACTGCATCAGATATATTCATGAAATCATCATCTTTGCTTTCTGCCGGAGCTGATCCACCATCCTTTTTGCTCTCTGCAAACTCAATTTCTTCTGCAACAACATCGGTTGTATAAACATTCTGTCCCTCTTTCACATAGGATCCTGTCTGTATTCTTCCAGTAATAGCAACCTTGATTCCCTTTTTGAGATATTTCTCTGTGAACTCTGCCTTTTTAGTAAAAGCAACAATATTGATAAAGTCTGTCTTTGCATCTTCCTTGGAATAAGTTCTGTCTACTGCTAAAGAAAACTTGGCAACAAGTTTGTCTCCCTCTCCGTATATGCTCGGATCTCTTGTGAGTCTCCCCATCAAAATTACTTTGTTCATAATGTCTCCTTTCCAAATCTCTTTTCAGCTCGTTCCTGTTCTTCCCGAGCCAATTCTTCAAAGTTATAATTCCCTTTAATGCACCCTTTGTTTGCATCAGGTTTCTTTTCTTCGCTCATCTTGAAATCGTAATAACCCTCTTGAACCCTAATGAAGTTTGTTTCATCCAACAACCAATCAAAGTCTGCTTTCCATGTCGAACCATCTTCGCCTATAAGTCTTGGAATAGAATTGGCTTTTATAAATACCGAAATGATTTCTTCTTCGGAATAATCATTAAGCCTGTCTAATAACTTATCCATTCTGCCCTTGGTAAGAGATTTACAAGGTCGGAGATTAGATTGTTGATTATAAGCATCCTTGATCCTTAATAATGTCTCTCCGTTTACGGATGGATTTTCGCTATATATATTCTCTTCTTTCTTTCTTATATTCTTATTTTCTTTATATGTGGTTAATTGTTGGTTAGTTGTTGGTTGATTGATGGTTGATTCGTTGGTTAGTTTGTTGGTTGATAAAAATTCTCCACTTTGAAATTTTTCCCAATTTACAATGCTTACAATAGAAAATTTGTTGGTTGGTTTGATGGTTATTTCGTTGGTTGATTCCAAGTGTTGTAATGCAGTTCTTACAGATTGCTCCGAAATACGCAAATCTTTCGCTAACTGTTTTCTTCCACATACAAGACTTCCTCTCGGAACTTCATAACCTCTATACCTCGAATCTTCCCAATTAGCATTTAGCAATAAATGAACAAAAACCCTAAAAGTCTTGGAGTCCTGATACCATTCCCAATTTGTCAATGAGCGAAACAGTTTAATATAACCGTCATTCACTCTTGTTCTCTCCTCTCGTCTTATTCTTCTTGAAAAACCCCTATCTTTAATCCGATTCCGTAAATAACTGCTGTCAAAATACACATCCATAAAGGAAAAGTAAGGAGTACATAACATCCGAATAATCTTAAAAGCTCTAACATGATCCAAACTCCTTTCTGTATTCTTCTTCTCTTTCACATCGAAAATCGTAAACTTTATCACAGGCTTGAAGTTCAGGAATTTCAGCTTGGAGTTTTTGTCTCGTTCTTCTTACTGTCTCAAAACAAGGAAGTCCAAGTACTTCGAGATTGCTTAAAACTTGCACTAAAGGTTTATGCAAAGCATCATAATTAAGTTTTTCAACTACTTTAATGTATAAATCCATATCTGAATTTCTCGTTGATGGTTCCGTCTCTAAAATTTCTTTAACCAAAATTCGAGTCTGTTTGAATTCTTTCCTCATATTCATACTCCTTATTTGTGTTCTTTAAGTTCTCTCATAACCGAAACCAATTCATCTTCAGGATGATTCAAAGAAATGCTAAATACTGTCTTGTTCGTAATGGAATGTATATGTTTTGAAAGAATAAAATACTTTCCAGATAATGATGTTAAATCTCTATCTCCAACTTCTTTGACAGGAATATTTAACATATATTTTGTAGGATCATACGACAGAACTTTGTTTCCTTTTTCAGATGATGGAACAAAATATAAACTATTTGATTCAGAATCATAAATTGAAACAAATTTCTCACTCATTTTGATGAATTCATTATTAGAAAAATAAATTACTGTTCTAAATCCGTTGGCAGTTTTATATTGTTTAAACAAAGCCAAATTTTCAGATGGAATATCAATGCGATCTCCTCTTGCCTTAATAAATTTCTTTTCAACAAAATCAAAACATTTGTCGACAATATAATCATTAGACATTGTTTCGCATTTTTTAATGAATTCCTTTTTCTTTTCTTCAGGCATGTTGGGATTTGCGTTATATTCCTTGCGTAATTCTTCAAACTCTAACTTATGCTTAATAGCAATATCTGATTCGTTAAGAGCTTTTTTGTTTGCTACGCAATAACCACTAAAGGTTGGTTTAACTGAAATATTTTTTCTTTTTTTCTTTGACATAATTGATTCTCCTTTCTTTTTGAATCGAAAGGATGTATAATAAAGACGAAGTTATGGATTGTCTTTTAGTACATCCTTTGAAGTTCGGTTTTGTCAGAGCCGAGCTTCTTTTTTTTATTCGTTCCATTCATGTTCAATCTCCAATAGTTCATACAACGAAATGATTTCCCGAAAAGACCATTCATAATCTCCTCTTAATCTTGCAGAAACACTCTGTTGAGGAATATTCAACCAGTTAGCAACTGTGGATTGTGAGATCTTCTTTCTCCGAAGTTCTCCCCGGATGAAATCATTTGCTCTCCGATATTTAATTGATACTGTGTCCTGTTTCATATCTTTTACCATCAAAAGAAATAATCATTAGCAGAAATGTCATACTTCAAACATATTTCCTTAATTTGAGGAAGTGTCCAAGGCTGCTTTCCGTTAACTTTTAAGTTCACATTGGAAATATCGAGATCGAGAAGTTCAGCTATATCGACTTGTTTAATTCCATGTTCTGCCATATAGCCTTTAAATTTAAGATTCCTTGTGTTTTCCATGATTTCTCCTTTCTTTCTGTTTTGTTGAAAACTTTCAACTTAACCAAAGTATAATTTATCTGTTGAATATTTTCAACATAATTTTGACAAAATTTACAAAGTTTTTATTTTGTTGTAAAATAGTAACAAGTTTTTGCCGACATAATCACAAAGGAGATTGATACTATGGCATTAAAAGAAACAGGAGCCGGAAAGCGACTCTACGAATTACGATTAAAACAAAATAAAACTATGGATGATGTAGCAAAAGAACTAAATGAGCAATTCGGTACCAACATAACTCGAAGCCATATTTCTCGTTGGGAAAGAGAATTAAACGAACCGTCATTGGCTATGGCTAAAAGATTGTGTGCATATTACGGAATAACTGCTGATTATTTGCTTGGATTAGATGAATCTACAAACGGAGACTCTTAAACTGCTGCCCTTTTAAACTTTATATAATTGATGTATCTATCAAGAAGATAGGCTTTGAGAGTCTCCGTTCTTAACCTCTAAAGCGATATTATCAAACCAATTTGAACCATTGAAGTTCCACTTATACCCACTTTTGACATAGGAGAAATGCCAATGATTGAAACAAAAGAAATCATTTTAAAATTAAAAGCTGCAAAACAGGAACAGAATCTCTCAATAAATGACATTGTTGATTTAACCGGGCATTATTTGTCCAAAACTACTGTTCAAAGAGTTTTTGCCGAGGGTTCCGAGAATACTTCCTTTAGATATGAAGATACTATCAGACCTTTGGTAAAGGCTTTACTTGATGTTGACACAATCGAAGATTCAGACGATATGGACACCAAGGCTTTGAAAACATTATTGAAACTAAAGATTCAAAGAATTGAAGAACTGGAGAACTTACTCAAAGAAGAAAAGATTAAAAACCATGAAAAAATAGAAAAGGAAAGAAAACAATATGAAACACATATTGCCCTTTTAAACGAACAGATTGTCATTAAAGATAAAAGAATGGATGAACAGGCTGAAAGATTTAATCGTAAAGACGAACAATATACCGAGCTTGTTAACAGATTGTTGAATTGTCATTGTTGCTCTAAAGGAGAATAATCCATGACTATTGAGAAACTTCCGAGTGGATCTTGGAGAATCGTTGAGATGGTTGATGGAAAACGATATAGAGTTACTGTCAAAGATAAGCCTACCAAAGCAGAAGCAAGAACTTTGATTCAGGAACAAATTGTTGGATTCCATAACTCAACATCTTTCGGAACTGCTGCTGACAATTACATAAAGTCAAAACAGAATGTCCTGTCTCCGTCAACAATTCGAGGTTATAGACAGATGATGAACGGAATGTCAAAGGATTTTCTTAATACTCCGATTGATAGAATTGATTCACCATTCTTCCAAAGATACATCAATGAGTTTTCAATCAACCATGCTCCGAAAACTGTTAAGAACGTAAGTGGATTTATAGGTGTAGTTCTTAAATTCTACGGAGCAAAGGTTCAGAGTCCAACACTTCCGAAGAAAATCAAAGAGCCGGATTATATTCCAACCAAAGAAGATGTTCAGAGACTCTTGGAAGAAATCAAGGGAAGTAAGTATGAAGTTCCTATCATATTGGCAACACTCGGATTAAGACGTTCCGAAATATTTGCCCTTACTAAAGACGATCTAAACGGAAATACTATAATCATAAACAAAGCCATTGTCGAAGATGAAAACAAAGAATGGCAGATAAAGACAACCAAGACATTATCTTCCACAAGAACAATCATGGTTCCTGACTATGTGGCAGACCTCATAAGGAAAAACGGTATATACGATGGAAGTCCTCATAGTGTTTATAATGCCCTCAAGAGGTATCAACAGAAACTCGGCATCCAACACTTTTCCTTTCATAAGTTCCGACATTTCTTCGCTTCATATATGCACGATCTTGGATATACCGACAAACAGATTCAAGAGTTTGGTGGATGGAAAACCGATGCAATAATGAAATCTGTATATCAACACGCTATGGATATGGACAAGATTAAGCAGAATATGGCAGACAATATTGGTGGACTTTTAAAATAATTTACCCACGAATTACCCACGTTTTTTAAGAAATGCCCTATTTAAAGGCTTTGTAGAACAAAGATGATGTGTCCGATTCCCGTTAGCAGCTGAAATCGAGAAAAGCCCTAAAACAAAGCAAACCATTGAAAAATCGCCTTGTTTTAGGGTTTTTGTTTTTCTCATTTTACACTATAAAAATGTAAATAAATGCCTAAATTGTAAAAAATTTACCCACGAATTACCCACGAAATAATTCTATCTCTCTTCGATAATTCTCATACAATCTCTTATAGTCTGTCTTTCAGGCTCTGATGCTGCGTTTTCTAACTTTCTTTCAAGTTTATCCAACATCATTTCTTTTTCTTCTGCCCTACTATATCGACCTCGGGAATTTCTTCTTTCGGAATATCTTCCGTCAGAATCTCCATCCATTCCCATTCTTCCATCATAGGAAGTTCTGTATGCCATATTTCGAGAGTTTCCTCTACCACCGGCATAAGAATAATAAGAACTATCGTATGAACCATCATTTGAGCCGTATTCTTTCATGGCTTTGATTGTTTCGCCATAATAAATAGTTTTAACAGCTTTATAGATATTATCAAGCTCTGTCGGAGAAATATCGCCTTTCTTGACAATAGGTTCAATCATATCTTCAAGCGTATAGTTTAAATCTTCTAAAATGTGCATATATTCTCCTCTCTACGCAATTCTTGTAATCACAAGGTTTGCATTCTGTACATTTATAACTCCTGTCGGTTCAACTGCCGGATCTAATGAAGTTGCATCTACATATCTAACCGATGCAGTAAAGCAACAACCTTTAGGAACTGTTACCAATGCTGTTGATGTTACATTTCCAAGTTCGTCAACTGCCTGGGGAGTAAATATCGCCAAACTTGTCGGTCGAGCTTCTCCGTTTACAGAGATCGCTAATCCTATCGGAGTGAGTTCTCCATCTTCGGGAACTGAAATGTTTCCATTAAAGGTCAACTGATAACGAGCGAAGCAATTATTGGTCTTTCCTCGGAGAATAAAAATTCCTGTCTCATCTTCGTGATAAACACACCCGGTATTACAAGGAATAGAAGCATTAAACAACACAGGATTGTTAAGAGAAACACTCTGTGGAGCATTTGCTAAATATTCTGCCATAATTACACCCCCTTAAAAGTTGCCACATCCACAGCCATTGTTCTGATTACAAGTGAAGATAGGAGTTCTTCCGTAAACAGGAGTTGTAGGAACAGGGCAAGAATTGAGTCTGTTGTAAAGCTGATCTACTTCATTAGCAAATCCCTGTGAAATGAAAGCGTTCTGTGCTGTCTGTGATTCACGAAGTGTAGCCATATTAAGCTGACTTCTTAAATTATCGTTTTCTCTCTTGTAACCATCTAATTCGAGTGAGCAAAGTTTGTCGAGAATAGCCTGTGTGTTCGCTGTATTACTTGCAATAACATCACGAATACCATCAGAAACAACTGCTCTGTCAGCACAATTTTCTGTTGCAACAGTATATTTTAAGTCAGCAATATTTGCTCTGTTTTCACAGCAACAATTCTGAAGAGCTGTCTGAATACCGAACATAGATTGCATATTAGCCATCTGTCGAGCATTTGCTCCCTGTTCAACACCTGAAAATCCATTTGCAAGAGACATCTGCATATCAGAACAGCATCCACAAAGCTGTGTTGAAAGTCCATTGATGCCATCACGAATTGAAGTAATACCGTCATTAAGCATAGCATCTCTAAAACCATTATTAGTGTTGGAATTGATGTTCTGCTGCCCTGTTAAGAGCCAAGGAAAATCTCCGTTTCCACCACCAAAGCCACCACCGAAGCCGTTGCCCCATCCACCACTTGCGAAGAGAAGTAAAAGGATAATCCATCCCCAATCTCCACCAAAGCCGGAGCCAAAGCCGTTGCCGTTGCCAACACCACACATAGGAGTGACAGGCATAACCATACCATTGTTCTCATCTGTAAAAGCCATAATTTATCTCCTTTCAATTATTAAGGTTAGGACTCTTTCGAGCCGTATTTATATCAAAGCTATGTACACTTGCTTTAATACCAATTTAAAACATTCCTTTAAACATAGGATGATTTCTCATTTGCATAGCATTGTTCACTTGCTGTTGGGAAACTTGCCCGGTATTCAACAAGTGTTGGATAATATCATTGGGATTATTCAAATTTTGAGGAATATTAAATCGTTGGGATAACATCGCCATCGGATTTTGTTTGAACTGACTTAACATTTGAAGCATATTCATTATTTTTTCCTCTCTTTCTGTCTTTCAAATTATTTATTTCATCCCATAATGAGACAAGCTGCGATTGAATCTCTCCGAGTTGATCCTTTAATCCGTCACATCCACATTCCTTTTTGGGTTCTTCTAATGATGGTTCTTCTTTAATTAGTCTGTATTTTTCAAATATCGGTTTATCCAGTTGAGAGAAACCCATGCTTTTAGTGTATATATAAGGAGAGTTTTCATCCTTAAAAGTAACGGAGTTCCCATGAGCAATAGGATAATTCCTCGCTTCTTCTTCGTTCCGAACTGATATAATCGGATTCTGTTGGATTTGAGCTTGTGAATAATTGGGATTCTGCATAAAATTTGGATTTTGCATAAAATAGGGATTTGGAATCATTATATTTCCTTTCTCCAATAATAGATTGGAACTTCATCGCCACTATCCCAAGTATCAAAATAATTTCCTGATTCTACTGCAATTACATGACTTCCTGTCGCAAGTAAATATGAACCCTCGGGATAATCTAAACAAAACTTTCTAACGGAATAACAATTCGGACAAGTATCAGGAATGACATGTTGTCTATATCCTTTTTTATACAAATAGGATCCCCAAACCGAATTGCTTGATGGAATATCATCCATGGCAAAACTTTGTAAGAATAAATCAATATGGATGTCTTTCCAACTTCGACCGGTCAATTTTGAAAGTCCACGAATTACACAATCGCCTACAAGTTTTTTTGATGGGTTTGGATTATAGTAAATATATGCCATTCCTGTTTCTTGCTCCTTTATAAAATTGTATAAAAAAAAGAGTGTGCAAAACTGCACACTCTTTCCAAATATATCGCACATTATTTAATTCTATTTATCTTTCTTTTTACACGATCTGCCAAATTACTTACTTGTCTTGGAGAAACATTCATTTCCATTGAAATCTTAATTATGGAATAATCTCTTGATTTAAGTTTGAAATATTCCAATTCGCTATCAGTGAAATTGCATTGTTCAACGAAATACTCCAACTCTGGCTTCGTATAATCCCTTAATAACATATTTTTACCTTTAATATATTATTTAACTCTTATCTTGTCTCCTACATGAATAAGATTGGGATTTTTTATGTCGGGATTTAACCCTAACAACTTATTCAAACTCATATTATATTTTCTTGCAACAGTTCCTAAAGTGTCTCCTTTCTTAACTGTATAATATTCTTCCTGTGTATTTGAGGTTAAATATATAACCTGTCCGATATTGATTTTGTTAATGTCTTTAATCTGTGGATTCAATGACACCAACTTTGCCAAGCTCATTCCATTGGCATAAGCTATGGAACTTAAAGTATCTCCCTTTTTAACAAAGTATGTTTTCTTTGTCAGTTCCTTGCTCTCAACCACATCAGGAGTCATTTCAACCCATAATGTTGGTTTGCCATGATGAGTCCATTTTCCGTTCTTGGTACCACCTTTTATTTTTCTTCGGGTTCCGTCTGCATCCACCCAAGAATAAACAACTCCACCACCAAAGGACTTTGTACATTCAATGACATTATAGGTTCCTTTAACCTCATAACCTAAATATACTCCGATATGTCCTTTCATATAAAGAATTTCGGCATGATTGCATAAGGTTTTGAAATCTTGGGAGACTTCAGAGCATTGTGTGAGGAGTTCTGCTTCTGTGCAATCGCCTGTGTTCGACAAATCTTTTTGATAATATCCAACATTATTATTGTATATATTATATCCGTTCAGAATTGCCTTAACGAGGTTAACGCAATCAGCCGAAGTTCTTCCATCTTTATTGATATAACAAAGATTATAAGGATAAACATTCTTGTAGAATGTCTTTCGTGATCTAATGTTTTCGAGTCTGCCTGTGAACTCTTTTTCTGTCATTATGACTTTAGGATTTTTCGCAATAGCCATATAATCACTCTCCTATCTTCTTATTATAAGAAAGAGTAGAAACACCAATTAAGGCGCCAAGGAAAGTGTCTATTGCTATGATAGTTCCCTCAACTTCTGCAAGGTAAGGAAAACCCCAAATCTTTCCGAGAGCAAACCAAAGAGTTGCCAAAGCCGGAAGAAAAATCATACAAACCCATTTTAAAACATTGTAAACTTTGTCAGGAATTATCATGTTCATTTCTCCTTTCTGTTGGTAATTCTAAAAACTTCTTGTATAAATCATCCATTACACCATTCACTCCAAGTTCATGGTAATTCTTATAGATGTTTTTATAATTCTCTCTTGCATAGATCGGAGCATAACCAAGTTCAATATACTTGTTGTAACTCTTAATCATTTCAGCTCGGAGTAAAGCCTGAATACCATTTTTAATAGCATCCTGTTCCGTCTTATATTTTTTCATTCTTGCAACCAAATAAGTAAACATGGCTCCGACAATAAGTGTCGGAATGCCAAAATAAGACAACCATTCAAGAAAACTCATTTGTTATTTCTCCAATCCATGAAACACATTATGATAATAATTAAAGCAATACAAATAAAAATAATTACAGTACCCATAGTCAATAAAGTTCTAAATCTACCATTACAATATCTTTCATTGTTTTTCCACCTGTCTTTTCCATTGTTTTATACTTTCGTTATTTTGTGTAATAGTAAAACTTGCCACTAACAGATAAACTTGACTTTGCACTACCGTCCCAATCAAAAAAATGTGCGTTCCACCTTGAAGTTCCCGTTGCTTTAAATATTGAAAAAGGGTAGTTTGTATCTGTGTCTAATGAACTCGGCAAAATATAATTTGCACTTATGGTCGATAACTCGATATTTCCATATTGGTTTGTTGTACCACTTATATTAACGGATTGGATAAGTCCATCAATCTTGTCTTTAACACTAACACCATTAGAGTATTTGGTTCCCTCGGCTGTTGCTGCAATAGCAATATTATTTTCTATATTATTCATTCTTGTAGGATTAAAAACTGATGTTGTGTCCCACGATTGACTAACAATAGGTACTAATGCCATTATTCTTCACTCTCCTTTTCTTCCGATTGCTCGCTCAAAAGAGCCTGTCTTTCTTTTTCTACAACTTCATTGGCAAGTTGTAAAAGTTCCCAATTAAGATCCTCGACTATCATTCGTTTTACTTCGATTGGAAGTAAACTTTCATTTAAGACATCTGCAAGGTCTGTCTTTAACTTTCTAATTTTTAAATTATCTCCCATATTATCTCCATTTAACATATCCGTTTGAATCACAATAAAGTGTGGCATATCTTGAAACACCACTATGATATATAGAAAGATTTGCAAATGTACCGGCACTTGAAGCCGAAATAGCTACACAAGCAAATCGAATTGATTGGAACCTATCTGCGATTGATTGAACATTCAATCTATCAACACTTAATGTTCCGGCTGTAATATTTGATGCGTTAAGGCTATTAAATCTACCATTAACTGCGTTTAATTGATCAACTGTTACATGGTCAGCTTCAAGACTTCCAACTCTCGCTGATACGGCATTTAATTGTCCAATTGTAACATGATCTGCTTCAAGACTTCCGACTCTCGCTTTTACGGAATTTATTTCAGATGCAACTGCTACTCCATCAACACGAATTCCACTACTATTACAAAGAAAAACACTTCTATTGCCTGACTTTAATTCAAATTTATCGGATTTAAGGTACCAACCAAAAGAAGAATTGTTACCACCTGTTTCACTAACCTTTGCACTTATTTGCGTTGCCTGTTGAGTAATTTGCGATTGTAGGTTAGTTGTTGTGGTTTTAGTTGCATAAGTTTGAGATACTGTTGTTTGTATCTGCGATGCTGTCTGTGTAATTCTTGATTCGGTTTGAACCTTTGTATAATAGTTCCCGGACAAATCAAGGCTCAACTCTGTGTATTCCGTCTGGAGACTTTCGGCAGTTGCTTCCAAACTCGAAATCCTTGATAAAATAATTGAAGTTTCAGAATCGGCAATTTCTTGCCAAATCCATTGTCCATCCACTAAATTAAAACGATAGGAAACTGCATTTAAAGTATCAAAAACCAAGTCTCTTTGATGATTTCTTCTATCTGTTTCAGAATAATAGAAATGAGGATATTGTTCTCCACCCTCTGTCATATCATCATTATATATATCTGCACATCTCTTGGTTCCGTCACTCTTAAAAGCTGATGTGAAATCCCAATAAGGATAGTTTAAAAGAGTTGGTGTTCCCTCTCGTTCATAATAGTTGATTGCACCATCTATTTGGTCTTGCAAATCTTCTATTTGAACTTCGATTCCCTCGGCAGTTTGTCTTATAAGTGTTCGAAGTCCGGCATCCACATCCTGAATCTCGGAACGAGTCTGTTCTACATCTCTGTATAAACGATTTGTTTTGCCCTTTAAAGCAAGAAGAGAATCATTTGAATAAGAAGCGGCTCTTGAATATTCAACTAATCCTTTTGCATATGTTACTTCTCTATCTAAATCTGTTTCTCTTTCAAGAATAATTGTTGTATATTCATTTCCAAATCCATCAGGAACTGTGATTAAATCTCCGAGTTCATAAATAGGATTATACATTTGCTCTGATTCAACAGGTCTATAAGATATACTTTCTATTGCATTTAATATTGTTTCTGCAATAGTCTGTAATTCTTCTGCCGATAATCCAAAGAAAAACATATTTCCCTGAATAATATAAGCATTACTACCGATTCCGGCTACTGCTCCTATGTCCTGTTCATCAGTTCTCACTATAACTTTATCTATCAAAGAAGTTGTAAAATCTTCTTTAGTCATAGAAGAAACTTCTCCGACATCAACTTCTCTTTCATCAGATGTTGGAAATATATATTCCATTTCGCCATCATAATTGATATGCCCAAGGATAGCATTGGCTTCGCATAAAGGCTTAATAATGTCTCTTCCGAGAATTTCTTCTCCACCAATGGTTCTTTCAACCAAATATGAATCATTTATAAGACTTGCTGACTTTTCTGTAATATTAAAATATGAAAAGAATGATGATCTAAAAGATGCCATGGACATAGGTAACGAAAGTCCGTCATACCATCCTGTCACATCTGCGTTGAAAATTTCATACATAGCATCATAACAAACAACTTTCATTGTATTGTTAGAACCATCTATTTCAGTCTGATAAATCTTTCCTGTGAAAACTTTTAGCTCATCGGTATCGCCTTTTTGAACATAAATCTCAATTTCTTCATCATCAATAGTCTGCGTATAATTATTGAGAATAATATCTACTTTTGTAGAGATACATCCAACAAAGAACAGGCTTTCCTCATCGGAAATGGCTTCTTTCATTTTAATTGAACCTATATAATCATCTTCAATAGATTCAGAAAGTCCCGGAAGATATATTCTCTTCTTTGTATATGATATTTCGCTCCAAGCGTCTTGTGTTGCTTGATTAACTGTTCTCATTTACCATTCCTCTAAAGTAATCGGAGTTGCATTATAGAATAACGGATTTGTATTCGAATGACTCCATTTAAAGTCCTTAACTTCAAAATCTTTAGTTATATAAGTTTCAGAATTATCATCGTAAAACTCAACTGTAATATCTCGAGATGCAAAATATAAAGCCAAATCCGAATGGTCAGAAGCTAAATGTTCTCTTATAGAAAAAGAAATAACAGTTTTATCTGTCGGGAAAAAGGTTTTATGCTTTATTCCTTGAATATCTGTCCATTCTTTTGCAACTCTTGGATTTTTGCCAAGAGTAAATGTACCCTTGGCAATATCCTTGTTCTTTAAGATTGTTTCGTCGATTTTTAATCTATATCCTAAATAAGCCATGATTACTCCTTATATGGCAGATAAACCACCATGTGTCTTTCTATAAGTTAAATTCTGTTCAACCATTGAATCAAAGAATTTACTCATATTAGGATTGATCGTTACTTGAAGTCCTACTCTCTCAAGAGCTTCAACAAAAGCATCTGTCAAATCTTCCTTGGTAAGAGATGTTGTTTCAGGAAGTGGAGAAACTTTTGCTCCTCTTGGAAGTGTAAGAAGTTCGGCTCCCTGTTCTCCGACAATAGCAGAACCCTCTTGTTCAATAACACCACCTTTTGCAAGAAGTGGAATGTTAACTTCAGGAATCTTAACTGTTGATGTGTTAATATCAACACCGGGAATCAAGTTCGCAAGTGTTAAAGCAGAATCAATGACAACATTGATTAACTGGATAACTGCATTGATTGTCCCTTGAACATAAGTGATGATTGTATTAACAAAACCTTTGCAAATTTGAGTAATGCCTTGCCAAGCCTTTTCCCAATCTCCTGTAAATACTCCCGAAAGAAAAGTTGCAACGCCTTGGAACATTTGAATAATAGATTCAATCCAAGGTTTAATATCTCCAATTACTGCATTTAATACATTCGTTACTGTATCTGCCAAAAAGTTAATTACAGTTATAAGAGCCGGAACCAAAGCGTTGATTATCTCGGTTACAACCTGAATAATAGGTGGAAGTAAACTCGTTAACAAATCAACCAAAGGAACCAATATCGCTAATAACAAACCACTAATCGGTTCGATTAAAGGAAGTAATGCAGTAATCAAAGGAAGTAAAGCATTTATAATATCTACTGCCAAAGGTAAAACTGCATTAACGATTTCGATTGCAACAGGCAAAAGAGCTTGAATTAAAGAGAATAAAACAGGAAGTATTGCCGAAACAATCTGAACCAATATAGGTGTTAATTGAGCCATGTAACCTTGAATCTGTGGCATAAATGCAATAATTTCTTCAAACAAAGCATTTGCAACAGGGAACAAAGCAGTTCCAATTTGTGTAGCCAAAGATTGAGCCATCTGTTTAATATCAGAAAGCATATCCCCAAAAGCGACACCGTTCTTAACTGCATCTCCACTCATTACCAAACCAAGATCGTTAGCTCTTTGAATCAATCCGTCAAAATCATCGCTCGATTGTTCAATCAATGGAGACAAATTATAAGCAACCTTTTCTCCAAAAAGTTCTGCTGCCTTTGCTGATCTCTCCTCGGCAGTTCCTAACTCCATAACCTGTTTTAAAGCATCATCAAGATTCAGGTCTGTTCCCTCAAGTTTCTTTGCAGCCTGTTCCATTGTGGACATTTCAACACCACATTGTCCGGCTGCATAAGCCAACTCTTGATATGATTCGGCACTTATTCCCATTCGGATTGATGCCTTGTCAATCTCGTCTGTCTGTTTGGAAACCTTATCAGCAACACTCAAAGCTGCTCCACCGATCGCAACACCGGCTCCAACCATGGCAGTTCCTACTTTTACTGCTGTTGAAGCTGCATTTCCGAGTGTAGCTGCGAAATTTGATGCTTTTTTATCTGTTTTCTGTAATGATTCATCAGCCTTTTCGGTATCTACAAACACCGATCCAACTAACTTAAAGATTTCAAGAGCCATTCTTCAACCTCTTCTCAATCTCTGCCGACTCATTCAAAATATCCTGTGTCGGTCTAAAGTCATAATTCTTACCCGAAAATTCATCATAGAATTTATCGAATGTCATGAATTTGTTAGCTTCTATCAATTTTGGAACTAAAGCCAAATATAATCTTTCGGCTTTGTCTTTCTTTTCGTTCTCAATCGCCAACTTAATGAAAGAAATATATTCATCCATTGGCATATCTATGCACAATGAATGATATTTCCTTAATAGAAGTTCTTTGAGTTCTATTTCACTAATTTGGCACCCAAGGAGAAAAAATCTTTCCATTTCTCCCAATCAGCAACACCACTTAATTTTTCCATTGTTTCAATCGGATCCATTTTCTTGACGGATTCGGCATCTGTCTCAAACAGAGATGCAAGGAAATTAAAGATTTCTTCTTCAACTTGCTTATCAGAGCAATTTGTAAACAATGTAAACAACAAATCAAATCCCAAAGATTCAGGAGTTGTGTTCTTGTCTGTTGCTATCTTCTTGATTTCTTCTTTTAAATTTGCCTTTGATAAAATTCTCCCGAAAACAAAGACATCTGTATTCTGTAAAGTTCTCATAACAATTCTCCTTTAAATAAAAAGGGAAGAGCCGAAACTCTTCCCCAATTCTTAAACTGATGCTGCTATTGATGTGTAGATGTCAGTTAATCTTGTAAGCATTGTCAAAGCATTGAACGAAAGTTTTGCTCTCGAGGATTCCATGACAACTCTTCCCTTAACTGCTCCTCTGTCTCCATCTGCGTTGATTTCTCTGTATTCTCTTTCAACATTGAAAGATCCACCACCTCTTGTTAAACCGATTGCAGTTGTATCAATGTAGAATGTTCCGGCACCAAGAATGATTTCACTTGCTCCAGCAGTTGTGGCACTGTCAATAGTAATGCTCCAAGGTTCAACAGTTGATGTAGATGCTTCATCTGTATTGTTATAACAAGCCTGAAACTCGACATTAGGAACTACATCGTTCTTTTCTGCCATTGTCCATTCAATATTTCCCATATTGATAGCGTTTTCAAGTTCGATGATTACATCCTGTCCACCTTTGGTTTTTCCAATCCACTTGACAGCTTTGAAATCAGCAGAGATAACTTCGCCGGTACCAATATATTTGGTTGTAGCCATATCGTTTCTCCTTATCTAACATAATTTTGAATTTGAAATCTTATAAGTCTGTGTTTGATTGATTTGTCCGAATCATAAATGGATTTTCTATCCATCTTGTAAAATGTCGGCAGAATATATGTCTGTGGAAGATTTTTAGCTTGTAATAAGTCCTCAATCTTATCAGATAACTCGTCAACCCCTGTTGTTGATGTTCCTTTATCCCAAACATCAACTTCCAAGATATAATCTTGTCTTGCCAAGTCTCCAAGATCTATTTGACGGAATGAGAAAACAACATGAGGATATAACTTATCATCCGTTGCCTGTTCAAAGAACACATTCGTTGTCAAAGTCTTTAATTTGGTTGTAAGAAGAATCTTCAAATCATTCGTTCTTGTTATGTTATTCGCCATCTTCTTTGTATTCTCCCTCATCAATTAACGAGAGTGCTTGTGCTTCACTATCCAATGCACTCAAATACTTTGATTCAATCTCAATAATTTTAGGAATATTATCTTCAACTGCATGAGTTAAAAGTCCAAGTCTTGGAATTGTGGAAGTTCCAAATTCCTGTTCGTAAGCATAACTTCCTTTAACCGTACTCTTCTTCAGACCGATTTCCACTCTCGGATATTTAGTGTCCTTATTGGATAACACAACCGATGATGTGGAGTGACCGGCATTACCTGTCTCTTTATCGAAATGAGAATAAAACGAGTCTCTAAAAGTTCTTTTTACAAACTTGGCTACATCCCTCAATGCTGCACGATTCAATTCAAAGATATAATATTGAGCTGCATCAACATTAGAAGTGTAGGTTACTCCGTTCTTATTGACTTTAGTTACCGACTTCGGAACACTCATTCAATACCTCGCTTACATACAATTTCAAGGTTTAATTTGTTCCTGTATGTTCGAAGAACTGTGTAATCTTCTGCTGTACTTGCCCCAAAAGGCTTATAAGACAGAATCTTTTCGCCCTGATAATCGTAAAAGTCTGCAATCACAAACTTGATTTCAGGTTTTAAGCCTGTTGCTTGTGCTTGATAGAACTCGCTTTGACTAATGGACTTTACTTCTGCGAACACATTTCTCTCTGCAAAAGTTTGAACTGTATCTCCGTATTCATTTACTGTATTTGTCTCTTTTTTAAGAGTGATAATTGAATCAAACATCTTCGTTCTCCGTAAATGTGGATTTTCTCAAACAATCACATTGATATAAAAAACTTTGGTTATATCTCTCGGAATCTTTTACATCCGATGAATAATATGCCAAAGCATAGGTCTTAATTGCTGTTTGAATTAACTCTTCATCCGAATTGGCAATAGTGGAGTCAACTCCGGCTCGGATGAGTTCATCACGAGCCGAAGAAATAACATCCTCTATTTCGCCATCTAAAAGATTGTGAGAAATTCGAAGAGCAAGTTTGACTTTATCGAAAATTGTAGGTGGTGTCGGAGTAGGTGGAGTCGAATCATCATTGACAACTTCATCCACATTCTCTTCATCCAGTAAAATATCGTCTGTCATGCCCTTGCTCCTTTCATTTAACTTCTTTTTCTTGAAGTCTTTTTAGGTGTCTCCATCTCCTTGATGGTTTCTTCAACCTTTTCGGATTTGGGTTCTGCCTTTGACAGTTTCGGCTTATCTGAACATTTGCCAAAACCTCTATATTCTATTTCTTTGGCTCTTGCTTCGGGATATTCAACCACTTCTCCAATTCTATGGAAAATGTTTGTGTCCTTATCAATAAAGCCTTGTGTAACTGTCAACTTCATAAGCTCTCTCCTTATAATGCTGCCGGTTTTGTGATATTAACGAAAGCTCTACAAGCAATAGGCTCTACTGCAATAAACTGTCTGCCGAGAATCTTAACAAGATCGCTTGTCATAGCTGTTTTATCATCAACCTTAATCTGTACGTTGTTTCCATTAGGGAAGTTAGCCAAAGCACCAAAACCGAAATCGCCAACGATAGCATAAACATCGTTTTCAGATGCTGTGCCAACAGCCGGAAGAGCATTGGTTGTATAAACTGTTAATCCCTCGAAAGGATCTGCGTCGAACTGTCCTGAATAAACTGCTGTCTTGAAAGCAGCCTTTGTAGCCGGGTTCATAAGGATAACAGGATTTGTAGCTTCTGCGTTTAACTGACCAAGAGCTGTTGCGATTGTTCCGAGAGCTGCACCGGCTTTAACTTTCTTTGCATTTACAGAAGTTGATGTTGCACTTGTGGGAAGTGCTGCAATCTTGCCGATAAGTTCTGATTCAGACTTAATTGCAATCTTGTGTGTAATTTCATCAATTACATATTTCAAGAATGCTTCGCCTGTCATATCAAGTGCTTCATCAGAAATAGAAATCCATTTCTTAATTGAAACAGGGATAAGAGATACAATACCAAGTGTAAGTTCCTCTTCGGAAACTGCTCCTGAACCCTCATCATGAATAACAGCATCTCCGGCAGTGAGTTCGAACTGAACTTTCATATTGCCCTGAACTGAAATCTTCTTAACAAGTGCCATGATGCCACTTTCAAGCCAATCTGTCTTAACGATGTCGTAAACGAAATCGGGAACTGCGATTTCTCCAGCTTCTCCAACATTAGTTGTAAGCAAAGCACGAAGCTGCTTGTCCTCGCCTGTCTTAATGTACTCTGCGTATGCGTCAACATACTCTTTTGAGTTTCTGTACTCTTCAATCTTTTTCATTGTTCTTTCCTCTTTTCTTTCTTCAATTACCGAATCAGGAGCCATGCCCTGTTCGAGTTCCTTTGCGATTGCCTTGCGTTCTTCAAGGTCTTTAAGTTCTCCCTTTCTTTCGTTGAGAGCTTTTATCTCTTCTCTGGCATTGTTAATAGCTTCAACATCTTCCGAAGTTTCAACCATTGAATCAAGCTCCGAGATTCTTGCTTCAACATCTTCAAGAGTCATGTCTTTTAATTCCATGATTTCTTCTCCTTTTCATAAAGATACTTTTGCCTTGCAACTTCAATTTCATGCTCTCTTGCAAGTCTCTCCGCTTTCTCCTGTTCGATAAATCCATCAAACCGAGATCGAGTAGCAACAGAAATATCTGTTGTCGGGTTTGCCGGGAAACTTACTGCCGAAACATCATACAATTTGCTTATATGACGAATTGTTCGTAAGTGTTCCGTTGTATTGTATTCATCATCATCGACAACAAATGCGAATGACATCTGCGTATACATTTCAGCTTCAATCTCTTCAAACATCTGTCTCGATGCCGATGTCTTTGATAAGTCTGTTCTTGTAAGAAGTCCGTTCTCGTCAATAGATAATTCAAGAGTTCCATTCTTCGTTCTTGCAAAAACAGTTCCCATGTGATCCTTGAGGAATACAACATCCGAAAAATCTGTTCCATCGAATGCTTCAGGAAGAATTTTTTCTTTATACTGGATTCCATCCTGTTCAAAAAGAACATATTCTTTAAAGGTTGATGCGTAACCCTCAACTAAAAAAGATGGCTCGTTGCCATCTTCTTTCTTTCTTATTTCAAACATTGGAATATTTCTATATTCCCTATTTTCTCTAATTGCCATCTTCGTTGTTCTCCTCTCCGTCTGTTGAATCTCCTGTTTTGGAAGTATCAAGTCTCATAATGAACTCATCTCCACCCTCATAAGGTGGCATATTAAATAACTCTCTGTATTCATTGGGAGTCATAAGTCCACGATCTACAAGCTGCACCATTGAAATCTTTGTCTTGGCACTTGCATACTGTAAACGATTTGACTCATACCAAACTTCATTCTCAAAAGACAACTGTCTTGGAGAAAATATCTTTCTTGTCAGTTCCAAAGATAATTCAACCAAAAAAGGTTCGATTCTTGATTCATAGAAAGCATCATATTCGGACTCGCTATAATCAGATGTAATGATTTTCTTGTTAACTCCAAAATAACGATATATTCTTTCTCTGTATGAATCAGCTTCTTCGGCAGTTGCTGTTGTAGGTTTAAGATTTATCTCTTTAAATTCCTGTGTTGCGTCTAATGATGCAATACCACCCTCATTTTCAAGATTCATATAATCATTAACAAAAGTTTCCTTTTGCTTTTTAAGATCCTCGGGAGATAACATCGCCTTGGTTGATTTCAAGATTCCTCGAAGATTAGCAGTGCTTTTAACTGCATTCTGCAAACCATCATCCATGGTATTAACTACATCCAAAGTTTTGAATAACGGTTTATTGTTTTCTCCACCTATATCCCCAAACACATAATCTTTTCTAACAACTGCCAAATCTTCCCAAGGAAGAATTATTCTTTTTGCAGCATCTCCATCGAACCCAAACTTAATAAAAAGTTTGTTCCCGGATTCAATGCCCTCAAATGTCGAAAACGGAACAGGATAGAAACCAATTACTTTGTTTGTATTGTCTCTTTCTATAAATAGGAAAGCAGTATTTTTGATTTCAAGTAAGTTTCGAAGTTTTCCAAGCATCGCTTTTCCGTTCATATATCTATTAGGATTCAATGCCAAGAGTCTTTCGATCTCTTTGTCCGTACATTTGGGATTAGCCTTGGAAGTATGTTCACTTAATGCTCTGATACAAGTTCTAACATCATCCGAATTGTAAATATTGTTCCCAAAAGTTCCGAAAGTCGATTTATAATCTCCAAGTTCCTTAAAGGTTGTGTAGTTCTTGGTTTGAATCGGCTTTTCTTTCTTGAAAATGTCCAAAATGCTTCTTCTTTCCATTTCCTCTCCTATCGTAAGTATGGAATATACTCATCATAATGTTTAACATATCCTACCCAAGCATTGAGGAGTGAAACCATTCCATCAATTCTTCGGTCTTTTTGTAATTTGACAGGCTGAATACTTTCAATTCCGTCTTTATTTAATGCTTTAACTCCTGTGTTTGCCAAACACCAACGGAGCAAAGGATTGTTATTATAATTAACCTTATGTTCTTGCAAAGCACATCCCAACTCTTTCATTGGTTGGCTCCATGTATAGGCTCCCTGTGCTGTTTTTTCCATTTCGAATCCATAACTTTTCATTTCTTCTTGCCAATAACCGGCCAAAGCTCGGTCATAACAAATCCAAAAAGGTCGGATGTCGTACTTTTCAACCATTTCAACAAACCATTTAGTCACGTTGGAATAGTCTACTTGGGAACCCTCGTTTATTTGAATCCATCCTTGCTCTTCCCAAAGTTTGTAAGGAACTCGCTTTGTATCTGTTCCGAGTTCCTCATCAATCTTCCTTTGAGGTATAAAATATTTTTGTAGAACAAAAATTTCATCTCTTTCGGGTTTCCTGATTACTAAAGTTGCACAAGTCAAGTCATATACAGAGGACAAGTCACAACCACCAATGGCATAACTATGAGAAATCTCATCCATGGTATAAGTCGATTCGTTCACGATCCATTCAAAAGGCAACCATGTTGATGTTCCACTTTGAGGAATATTGAAGTCTTTAACCAAAACTGTCGGCTTGAATGTCGGATCATTTTTGGCTTTTTCAACATAACCTCGGAGCTTTTCAATGGATTTAATGGTACCAAGTCCGGGATTCGCTTTAACCCACGCTTCTTCAATCAACCATTCTTCTATGAAATCAAGTTCATATATAAAAGGAAGAAATCTTTTATCCTTAATAGTTCCGTTCAAGACATTGGTTGCATACTCATATTGAGCATCGAAAATATTTTCACGAACAAAACCATTGGTTGAAATACAAAAAAGCAAGGGCTGTAACCTTGCTGACATTGATTGTTTTACTAAATCGTAAATATCTCTATTTTTGATGGCTGCCAACTCATCAATGGTTCCACCATGAGTGTCAAGTCCATCCATTGAACTTGAATCACTCGCCAAGGCTTTTATAAAACCCATATTCTTTGAGCAGTACAAGTCCGATGTTCTTTTCTTAATGTGTCTTGATAATGCCGGAGATTGAAGAACCATTTTGTGAGCTGCATTGAATCCAAGTTTTGCTTGATCCAATTTTGTAGCAACATTATAAATCTGTGGAGAACCCTCTCCATCATTACACAAAAGGTCGATTTCAACTGCTGCTGTCTCGGTTGTCTTTCCGTTCTTTCTTCCCTCGACTATCAGGCACTCTTGATATTGTCTTAAATTATTATCATCGACAAAACCGAAAAGAGCTTGTAACCTTGCCTTTTGGAACTGTTCCAACTGTAAAGGTTGTCCAAGTTTTCCACTTGGTTGTTTGCAGAACTTTTCGATAAAGTCTGTGTGGTGTTTCGCAATAACAGGATCGAAATGAAATTCTCCCGGAGTTAAATAGTTGTTAATCAGTATCTCGGAAATTCGCTTCATCTTATCACAAGCGATTATTTTCCCATCAAGAATACTTCCGAAGTATTCTTCAAATTCAATCATTTTGATAGTCCAGTAAATTCAAGGAACTCATCCGTTGCAACTATGCTATCTTTGGGAAGATAATCACTTAACTGTCTGATAATGGCTGAATAGTTCTTTTGAACCTTTACATACATATCAGCTTCAACCGAAGTTTTCTTTCCGAACTGATTCGCTCCGTTTTTATACTCTTCGCTCCAACCATTCTCTGTAATATAGTCTCTCAAGACCTCAAGTTGCTCTGCCATGAATGAAGCATCGGCAATAAGTCCGGCAACGAGTTCTTTTTTCTCATCAGGAATGTTCGAAACTATCTTTTCGAGTTTTTTCTTTTCCTTACTTGCTTTAAATTTCGCCATCTTTCAACAAATTCTCCTATATATTACCTACACCCTCATAAAAGTTCGAAGTTCGCAAAAAGGAAAG
>Ga0310786_10001989_pt1 | contig 32178 bp, 57 predicted proteins | sample AusTroGonzalo_MG_FD_203881 | JGI IMG/M metagenome (GOLD analysis project Ga0310786, IMG submission 203881) | Bovine rumen microbial communities from tropical cattle in Woodstock, Queensland, Australia - Gonzalo_03 (v2) (version 2) | ecosystem: Host-associated > Mammals > Digestive system >...
GGTCAAAAAAATATATAGCGACGAATTTGACGAAGAACGCGCGAAAAAGCAAGACATCGCCGGATCCCATGGGAAAGAAGACGAATCCGATATACAAATACTACCAGGCGATCAAAAACGGCTCTGTGACGGTGGGCGAACTGATCGAGAAGCTCTATGAGCTCATCGTGAAGGGGCTGGAAGCGAAGATCTACATCTATGACGCCTCAAAAGCGAACGCAGCCATCGACTGGATGGAGCATCATGTGTTCCACACCGAAGGACCACTGGCTCCGGGCCTGCTGAAGCTGGAACTATGGCAGAAAGCCATCGTGGCGTGTATGTACGGGATCGTGGACAAAAACGGGCACCGGCAGTTCCGCGAAGTGCTGCTGATCGTCGCCAGGAAGAACGGCAAGAGCCTGTTCGCCTCCGGCCTGGCTAAATACGACTGGTTCGTGAACGGAGGCTTCGGTGCCAGGGTCTACAACATCGCTCCTAAGTTAGACCAGGCGGACATCATCTATAACAACGTATGGATGATGACGCAGCTGGATCCGGAGTGGAAGGAACGCAAAAAAGCCCTGGACGAAGACAAGAAAGCAAAGGTCCGGTATGACGATCCGGAGCTGGCAAGGCATCGGATGACTGATCTTTACATCCCGGCGCATAACGGGATGGTGAAGAAGATCGCGTTCTCCGCTAAAAAGAGTGATGGCTTCAACCCTTCCCTGTGTATCTGCGACGAGATCGCGTCCTGGGAAGGCGACAAAGGATTAAGACAGTATGAGGTCATGAAGTCGGGCATGGGTGCCCGCCCGGAGCCGATACTGTTCAGCTGCTCCACGGCAGGCTATGTCGACGGCAGCATATACGACGAGCTGATGGCTCGCGCAACAAGGTTTCTGAAAGGCGACAGCAAGGAAACGAGGCTGCTGCCTTTTATTTATATGGTGGATGATCCGGCAAAATGGAACGACATCGACGAGCTGGCCAAGGCCAACCCGAACTTAGGAGTGTCGGTGTCGGTCGATTATCTGCTGGAAGAGATCGCAGTAGCAGAAGGATCGCTCTCAAAGCAGCGCGAGTTCCTCTGCAAATACTGCAACGTAAAACAGAACAGCTCTGTCGCCTGGCTGGATGCGCAAGACATCGCGGCCTGTTTTGGTGAGGAATTGAAGCTGGAAAATTTCTCCCGTCATTATGCAGTCGGAGGGATAGACCTCAGCCAGACGACGGATCTCACAGCGTGCACGGTCGTGATCGAGAAGGACGGGATCCTGAACGTATTCGCACACTTCTTCCTGCCGGCGAACAAGATCAAGGAGGCGACGATTCGCGACGGCGTGCCCTACGAGATATACATCCAGCAGGGGCTGCTTACGCCCTCCGGCGAGAACTTCGTGGACTACCACGATGTCCAGGCCTGGTTCGACATGCTGCTGAACGAGTACCGCATATATCCGCTGGAGATAGGATACGACAGATACTCGTCGCAGTACCTGGTCCAAGAAATGAAGGGCCTCAATTATGAAATGGATGACGTTTACCAGGGAACGAATCTGACCCCGATCATACGGCACACGGAAGGTTTGATCAAGGACAGGAAGTTTAACTTCGGCAACAACTACCTGCTGAAGAACCATTTGCTGAATGCAGCCCTGAAGCAAGACGTGGAACTTAACAAGGTGCGCCTGGTAAAGATCGCACCGAAGGAACACATAGACGGAACGGCAGCACTGCTCGACGCGATGACAGTGCGTGCGAAATGGTGGAACCAAATAGGGTTCCGCTTACAGAACAAAGACAGGTGAGACAATGGGACTTTTTCAGAAGCTATTCCCTGGTAAGACGGCAGCCGTTAAGGCTGCCGCCACCTATTTCGAGACATTGAACTATACGCCGGTCTTCCAGGACTGGAAGGGCGCGATGTATGAACAGGAGCTGGTGAGAAGCGCGATCGATGCGCTGGCCAGGCACACGAGTAAGCTGGCGTTCACATCGAAAGGCAGCGCAAAACCGGCCCTACAAAATAAGCTCCGGCACGGCCCGAACGAGTTCCAATCATGGAGCCAGTTCCTTTACCAGGCCAGAACGATATACGAGGTCGATACCACCCTGTTTGTCGTTCCGACCTATGACCGGTATGGCGACGTCATCGGCATCTATCCGATCAATCCACGGAACGCGATGGTCGAAGAGTACCAGGGCAAGCTTTATGTGAAGTACAGCTTCCGGAAGGGCCAGACTGCGGAGATGGAGCTGGAGAACTGCGCAATCCTGACGAAATATCAGTATGATCGTGAGTTTTTCGGCGGCGGCAACGCTGCACTTAAGGAGACTCTCGACCTGCTGCACATCCAGCACCAAGGTATTGAGGAAGGCATTAAAAATAGTGCCTCCTTCCGGTTCATGGCGCGCCATAAGAGGTTTGTGGATCCAGACGACCTGGAGAAGGAACAGAACCGCTTCACGGAGAAGCACCTCACCGGCAAGTCAGGATTCCTGCTGATGCCGAACGACTACGACGACATCAAACAGATAGAATCCAAGCCGTTCATCGTGGACGCGGATCAGCAGCGGCTGATCATGACCAATGTAAGCAATTACTTCGGCGTAAATGAGGATATTCTGCAGAACAAGGCCACCGGCGACTCGCTGGGGGCCTTTTATGAAGGCGCGATCGAGCCCTTCGGGATCCAGCTCAGCGAAACTTTGACCAGGATGCTCTTTACGTTCCGGGAGCAGTCTTCCGGCAACGAGATCCTGTTCACGGCGAACCGCCTGCAGTTCATGACCAACTCCGTGAAGCTGTCCGTGGCTGCGCAGTTAGTGGACCGCGGCATCCTGAGCATCAACGACGCACGCGAGTTCTGGAACCTGCCGCCGGTGGATGGCGGAGACGAGCGCGTGATCCGCGGAGAGTACTACAACGCCGACAGCAAGATCATACAGGAGGACAACAATGGCACTGAATAAAACTATCGAGGACAAGCTCCGGGAGGGCCGTCAGTACCGCAACATGCAGAGCTTCGAGCCAGTCGACGAAAGACTTGCTGATGGGGAGATGGTAAGGGGCTACGCGACTACGTTCAACACGCCGTACCACCTTTTCGACTACGACGACTGGGACGGGTACCGCGTGCATTTCTGGGAGCAGGTAGACCGTGACGCCTTCGCGGAGACCGACATGCGCGACACGATCATGCAGTACAACCACGAGGGCCGCGTATTTGCCAGGGTTAAAAACAACACCCTGCGGCTGCACACGGACGACCACGGCCTGGCGGTCGAAGCGGACCTGGGCGGCACCGAACTGGGCCGCCAGCTCTACGAAGAGATCAAAGGCGGCTACACGGACAAGATGAGCTTCGGTTTCACCGTGTCCAAGGACAATGTCGTCCGCGACAAGGATGACGAAAAGAAAGAGATCAAGGTTTTACGTACCATCACCGGGATCTCGATGCTGTGGGACGTCTCAGCAGTATCGATACCGGCCAATGACGGTACTGAAATATCGGCAAGGAGCTGGGCTGACGGAGTGATCAGCGAGCTCACGGAGGAGTTCCGGCAGGCCGAAGAAAGAGAAAAACAGAAGCAGAGGATCCGTATCCTCACGCTAACGGAGGTTTAACCATGAACTTCAATGAAATGACCGCTGCCGAGCTGCGTGCGAGACAGGCGGAGATCAACGCTGCCGTGGACACGGAAGGTGCCGATCTGAACGCCCTGGAAGCCGAAGCCCGTGCAATCAAGGCAGAGCTGGAAGCCCGTGAAGCCGCGGAGGCCGAGAAGGCCGAGACCCGGAAGAAACTGGCTGACGGAGCTCTCAAGACCGACCCCATCGAGAAAGAGGAGAGAAAAGACATGACCAATGCCGAGATCAGAAACAGTAAGGCATACATCGACGCGTATGCCAACTACATCAAGACCGACGACGACACCGAATGCCGTGCGCTGCTGACCGAAAACGTGTCCGGCACTGTGCCGGTTCCGGAGCTGGTGTACGACGAAGTGAAGACTGCCTGGAACCGCGACGGAATCTTCCGCAGAGTCCGCAAGGCCTACATCAAGGGCAACCTGAAGGTGTCCTTCGAGATCAGCGGCTCTGATGCTGCAGTCCATACCGAAGGCGGCGACGCCGTTGCTGAAGAGACCCTGGTGCTGGGTATCGTTACCCTGGTGCCCGTCAGCATCAAGAAGTGGATCTCTATCAGCGACGAGGTAATGGATATGCGCGGCGAAGGTTTCCTTCGCTACATTTATTCGGAGCTGGCTTACAGGATCGCCAAGAAGGCCGTCGATCAGCTCCTGGCAGACATTGACGCCTGCGGCACTGTATCCACCACGACCTGCCCCGGCATCCCGAAGATCACCGCGACCACCATCACGATGAGCCTGATCGCGTCCGCCATGGGCCAGCTGAGCGACGAGGCAGCTGATCCTGTCGTCATGATGAACCGGGCCTCCTGGTCCAAGTTCAAAGCCGTCGAGTACGCCAACAGCTACGGCGTTGACCCGTTCGAGGGCCTGCCGGTCGAGTACAGCAACACCATCAAGTCCTTCGACGCAGCGACCACCGGCGAGACCTGGTGCATCGTGGGCGACCTGGATCATGGCGCGCTGGCCAACCTGCCGAATGGCGAGGAGATTAAGTTTAAGTTCGATGACCTGACTGCCAAGAAGTCCGACCTCATCGAGGTCCTGGGCCGTCTGTATGGCGCAGTGAAGGTCGTCGCACCCGGTGCGTTCGTCAAGATCGTTAAGTAGGGCTCTTAGGGAAAGGAGATCCGCACTATGAAAACCTTGATAGCAGTACCCTGTATGGATCAGACTCCGACGCTTTTCACGCAGAGCCTGGTCCTTTTACGTAAGGTCGGCGATGTGGCCTGCGGCTTCCAGATCGGTTCCCTGGTATATGACGCCAGGAACGGCTTGGGACAGAGGGCGATCGCCGGAGACTTCGATTATGTGCTATGGTTTGACTCCGACATGGTGTTCGATCCGGACACCATGGAGCGGATGTACAAGACCATGAAGGACAACGACCTGGACATCCTGACCGGGCTTTATTTCCGCCGTGTGGCACCATATTCGCCGGTCCTGTTTAAGACCCTGCAGTATGGTGAGAACCGGGCGACCTGGTCAGACTTCACCGAGCTGCCGGACAACGGCCTGATCGAGGTGGCCGGGTGCGGCTTCGGCTGCATCATGATGTCCGTAGATGTGCTGATGAGTGTCCAGGCAAAGTTTGGCACCATGTTCCAGCCCATGCAAGGGCTGGGTGAGGACCTCGCATTCTGCTGGCGTGCCAGGGAGTGCGGCTACAAGATCATGTGTGACACCTCTCTCGTGGTAGGCCACGTAGGACAGGCCATCGTGAATGACCTCTACTGGAAGAGCTACAGGAGGGAAAAATGAAGGTTATAGTGCGGATCCCGTTCTATTCCACTGAAACGGGTCTTGTGAAACGAGGTGAGGCAGAGCTCCCGGACGATATTGCAAAAGGCATGATCGTCCAGGGCTTTGCGGAGGAGAAGAAAGATGACGACAAACAACAGAGCAAAACTGCTCAAAAAAGCAAAGGTAGCACTAAGGGTCGTAACAAGCGCGTTTGACAACGAGATCCTCGACTTGCTTGATGCAGGCACGAGGAACCTGGAGACGCGTGGCGTAACAGTCACGCAGACCGTCGACAACACGGAGCTCGTGGATCCACTGGTGCAGCGATGCCTGATCACTTATGTCCGGCTGAACTTCGGCGAGCCTTCGGATTATGACAGACTGAAGGCCAGTTTCGACGAGCAGCTGGGCCAGCTGATGACCACTACCGGCTTCACGAATTGGGGTGAGTAAATGGATCGCAGCAACGTCATCATCCTCCTGAAGGACACCTACACGGTCGACGCGATAGGACAGCGCATACCGACAGTCCACGCAAGACAGATCTACTGCAACATCTCATCCGTGACCGGATCGGAATGGTTTTCCGGCGGACAGAACGGCATCCGTCCGGAGTATAGGGTGACGGTTTTTGCTTACGACTACTGTGGCGAGGAGCGCGTCAATATCGGCGGCTCCATCGACGGCCAAGAAGTCGTAGGCGGCACCGACTACACCATCTATAGGACCTACAAGCGCGACACGGACGAGCTGGAGCTTTACTTGGAGAAGAGGGCAGGGTCATGAGTATCAAGATCGACGACCTGGCCAGCGCGGTCATGAAAGAGCTGGAGAACTATGAGGCCCAGGCGACCGCTGCAACGAAACGGGCCGTCGAGAAGACTGCTGAGGAATGCCGTCAGGATATTTCCAATAACGCGACCGTCTTCAAGGGTTCTAAGTACGCCGGCAGCTGGAGGAAGAAGCTTTCCTACTACTCCGCCAAAGAGAACCGTTACACCATTTACTCTACCAAGTACCAGCTGACACATCTGCTGGAATACGGGCATGAAAAGTGGCTGTGGGGCACCTACTCCGGCTCACGAGTGGACGCAAGGCCTCACATCAGGCCGGCTGAGGAAAGAGCCGAACAACGACTGATCAGCGAGATCAAGAGGACATTATGACACTATCCGAACTTCACACTGTACTCAAAGCCACCGGCCTTCCGGTGGCTTACGCTTACTTCCCCGATGATGAGAGACCGGGCCTGCCGAATATCACGTATGAGGTGGCCTATACTACCAACTTCGGGGCAGACAATAAGGTCTTTTCACCGTTTACGCACGTAGACATCTTCCTGTTCCAGAGGGAAAAAGGCAGCGCAGAATCCAGTCTCGAAGCCGTTTTAGAAGCGAACAAACTCTTCTGGGACAAGACGGAAACGTATCTCAACGATGAGAAGGTCTACCAATCCATTTATGAGGTGACTATAAATGCCAGCTAACCCTTCAAAAGTTAAATACGGCTTGCACAACGTGTACTATGCCACGAAGTCCAGCAGCACTTCCACTCCGTACAATACCCCCGTGGCGATCCCCGGCGCGGTCTCCATCAGCATGGAGCCGCAGGGCGAGCTTACCAAATTTTACGCGGACAACGGCGTATATTGGCAGGCATCCAGCAACCAGGGCTACGAGGGTGATCTGGAGATGGCTAAGTTCCCTGCGACCTTCCTGCAGGCCATCTTCGGCGAGAGTGCCGGAACGAACGGCGTAGTGGCTGAATACGACAACGTGCAGCCGGTCGAGTTTGCTCTGCTGTTCGAGTTCAGCGGCGACGCCGATCACACTCGCTATGCGTTCTATAACTGCATCGCCACCAGGCCCACGATCGCATCCAACACCACCAATGAGTCCATCGAGCCCGTAACCGAGACGATGACCATCAGTGCAGTGCCTGGCAGCGATCACATCGTCAAGGGCTACGTTGAGCAGACCGGTACGGCCTATACCAACTGGTTCTCCAGCGTGACCAAGCCGACCAGCAACGGCTGATCCATCTAAGGGGGAAAGAAGATGGAAAGAACAATCAATATGGGCGACAGGGATGTCCGTGTCGAAATGAGTGCGGACACCCTGCGCGTCTATCGCAAGACCTTCGGTCGGGATCTCATGGTCGATATGGTATCGCTGCGCGACAATATGGACCTGGAGATCGTCGAAAACTTGTTCTATGTCTGCGCGAAGGCAGCTGATCCGGACATCCCGGACATCGACGAATGGCTCGCGCAGTTCTCTACCTTCGCTATCTATCACTCCGCCGGCGATCTGGTCGAGATGTGGATAGAAGAAAGCAAAACAACCACCACGCGCAAAAAAAAAGCAGACCAATAGACCGCGAGAATAACGCGACCATATTTCTGCTGCGGTGTGTACAGCTGGGTCTGTCCGTTTCGGATCTTAAGTTACTGAGCATCGGCATGGTGCTGGACCTTATGAACGAAGCGGACAATGACCACCTGAATTACAGACAGCTGGCTACACAGGCCGATTTCGACGCATTCAAAGGTAAGTAAAATGGCAGACAAGATCAAAGGGATCACCGTCCAGATCGGGGGCGACACCGCACCGCTCTCGAAGGCACTCAGATCCGTAGACAAAGAAATACGAGGGACGCAGGCCAACCTTAAGGAAGTGAATAAACTCCTAAAGCTGGATCCGTCCAACACAAACCTGCTGAAAGAGAAGCAGAAGCTCCTGGGCGACCAGATCAAGAAGACTGCGGACAAGCTGGACGCGCTGAAAAAGGCCCAGGAAGAGGCGAAGCAGATGCTCGCCTCCGGCGAGATCGGTCAGAAGGAATATGACGAACTTTCCAAGCAGATCGACAAGTGCGAGGGACAGCTGAAGGAGCTGGAAAAGCAGCAGGCCGATACTACCAAGAAGATGAAGCCCAACATCGAAAAGATCAGTAAGGGCTTTGAGACGGTAGGACAAAAGATTGAGGATGCCGGCAAGAAGCTGGCACCTTTTTCTGCAGCTGCTGCCGCCGGTCTGACTGCGGCTGTTAAAACCACGGCAGACTTCGATTCCGCCATGAGCGAGGTGGCAGCCATCTCCGGAGCGACCGGCGAGGACTTCGACGCGTTGAGAGAAAAAGCCAGGGAGATGGGCGAGAAGACCAAGTTCTCGGCCTCTGAAGCGGCTGAAGGCTTCAAGTACATGGCCATGGCTGGCTGGAAGACAGAGGACATGCTGAACGGCATCGAGGGCATCATGTACCTGGCAGCGGCCTCTGGTGAGGACCTTGGCACGTCTTCGGACATCGTGACCGATGCGCTGACGGCCATGGGCTATTCCGCGAAGGACGCCGGGAGACTGGCTGACGTCATGGCCGCAGCTTCCAGTAATGCGAATACGAATGTCTCGATGATGGGTGAGACATTCAAGTATGCCGCGAGCGTGGCAGGATCCTATGGATATTCCATGGAAGATGTTGCGCTGGCCACCGGCTTGATGGCCAACAGCGGAATTAAGGCGTCCCAGGCTGGCACTGCTCTGAGAAGCATCATGTCCAACCTGGCCACTAACAACGGTGCGTCTTCCAAGTCGCTGGGTGCCCTGGACATCCTTACTGAAAGATTAGGCGTGGCCTTCTATGACGCCACCGGCAATATGAGGCCGTTCCGTGACGTAATCAACGACTCAAGGAAGGCCTGGAAGAAACTGACAAAAGAAGAGCAGGCCAACTATGCCAAGAAGATCGCCGGCAAGAACGCGATGACCGGCTGGCTGGCCCTGATGAACGCGGCCGAGGATGATGTCACCAAACTGACCGAAGCCATAGACGAGTCTACCGGCACATCCGAAAAGATGGCCGACACCATGCAGGATAACCTGGCTGGGCAGATCACCATCCTGAAGTCGCAGCTGCAGGAGCTGGCCATCAGTATCGGCGACGCCCTGATGCCCACCATCAGGAAGGTGGTGGAATGGGTGCAGAACCTGGTGGATAAGTTCAACAACCTGGACGAAGGCACCAAGGAAACGATCGCCAAAATAGGAGTGCTGGTGGCTGCGCTGTCTCCTGTGCTGATCATCGGCGGAAAGCTGATCAGTGGACTGGGATCCATTATAGGGATGGTTCCAAAGATAATAAGCTTCCTCTCCGGCATTGGGGGACCTATTGCCCTGGCAACGGCAGCCGTCGCCGGGTTAGTCGCGGTGATCGCCAACTGGAAGACCGCGGAAGATGAGATCTTCGAACGCCGGTCGAAACTGACCGAAGAGCAGGAAGCCCTCAAGAAAAAGGTCGATGAAGAAGCCGAATCCTGGGAGAACGTAAAGAAAGCCAGGGAAGAGGCGTATGCAGACATCAAAACCCAGACGGATAAGGAAAGAGAACTCTGGGACGCCTTAAAGAAGGTCGTGGATGAGCAGGGCAACGTCATCGAGGGCAAAGAAGACGAGGCCAAGTTACTGATAGAACAGCTGAACGGTGCCCTGGGCACTGAGCTGGAATATGTCGACGGTCAGGTGAAGGGATATGAGGAACTGGCCAAGAACATCGATACTGTACTGGCGAAAAAGGAAGCAGAGGCCCTCCTGGCAGCGGACCAGGAAGCCTACACGGAAGCCCGGAATAAAAGAGCCGAAGCTGAAGACGCGGTGGCTGATGCTCAGGCGGAAGTAGCAAAGCAGGAAGAGGCCGTCCGGCAAGCTGAAGCGAGACTTGCGGAAGCCATGGACGAGTCCTCCAAGGCGGCGAGATCTTACGCAGACGACAAGGGCATGACTGCGGAGGCCACCCAGGACTGGAAAGACGCAATCAGTGGCGCAAAGGCCGCTCTGGACGCCGAGAAGAAGCAGCTGGAGGACGTCAAGAAGATCCAGCAGACCGCCGAGAAGACTCTGGACAACTACAATGCCACCATATCGAACCACGGGAAGCTGATGGAAGCCGTCGCCACCGGTTCGGTCGAGGATTTGCGGAAGGCCGAAAAGAACCTGCTGAACGACACGATCACCGCCGAAGCCGGAAACAGAGAATCCTTGCAGCGGCAGTATAAAGACCGCCTCAAGGCATATCAAGATCGCCTGGAGATCCTGGACAAGACCGGCACGGAAGAGGCCAAGAGGAGTGCTAACAACGCCAAACAGCTGGTCCTGGACACCATCAACGAGATCAATAAGCTTGACCCGAAGCTGGCCAGCGAGATGGCGAAGAACCTGAAGACCATCACTTCCCAGTCCACAGCATGGGGCAACGCCGGAACGAAGAACGCTAAGTCACTGAACAACGGCGTGAGCACGGAGCTATCTAAGACTCCGGCACTGTTGAAGAGCAAGCTGGATCTGAGCGGAAGCGCGTCGACCTGGGCCAAGGACATGATGAGCTCTTACGCGAGTAGCATCAAGAAGTATTCGTATCTGCCCACCGAGGCAGCCGGAGGCGTGGCTAAGAACATCGAGAAAGTGTTAGGCTTCTCCGAACCCGAAGAAGGCCCTTTGAGCGACTTCCACACTTATGGACCTGATATGATGAAGCTCTTAGCACAGGGCATCAATGAGAGCGCATGGATGGTCATGCAGGCCGCCCAGGGCGTCGCAGGAAACCTCAAGGCTTCCCTGGAGAACACAACTTTAACGGCCACGCTGGATCAGAAGTCCATTCCGCTGGGCACCGGTGTGACGTTAAACATTACAAACTTTAACAACTATAGCGACTCGGACATCCGAGAGCTGACCAACGAGATCATGCAGACGGCGGCACAGTTCGCCGCGAGGAAGGGGGCAGTGTTCGCATGAGTTTCACTTTCAGAGGGATCTCATCCACAAGTAAAGGTTTCAATGTGACCAAGAGGACTGTGTACACTGCCCCGGCTTATGACGTCGCATCGTATGATGTCGTGGGCCGCAGCGGAAACATTCTGATCGGGCAGAAAAGATTCAAAAACAAGAAGGTCTCCTATACCGGCTTCCTGAAAACAGATGACTTTGCCGGCGCGACGAAGGCGGCTAAACTGTCTGCCGGGCTGATCGCGCTGAAGGGCTGGCTATTGTACGAGTACGATGCTGGAACGTATCAAACCCTTGCGGATGACTACGATCCCGGTTTCACCAGGTACGCGTATGTCGACGGCGAGACCGCGATCTCAGATGTTTTAGACCGTCCAGAAGGCGCGGAGATCACCGTGACCTTCGACTGCAAACCGTTCATGTATGCGCCCGATGATACCCGGACTGCAACGACTGGGAGCATATCCCTGACGAACCCGTACTATTTTACTTCCCGGCCGGCTATAGAGGCCAAGCTATCTGCGGCAACCGGCACGCTGAAGATCAAGGACGGAAACACTCTGCTGGGGCTGTGGACTTTCCATGGTGCCAGCGGAGACTGGTTTATATGGCTGCCTGATGAGATGGAATGGATCGACGGATCCGGCAACCTGGTCAATCGCAGCGTTTCCACAAACACAAGCGACATCCCGGAGTTCCCTCCCTATCCGAGCCCGATCACCGTGGAGACCACGGGAGTGAGCAACCTTAAGGTGGTGCCTAACTGGAGGACTTTATGATTCCGGTATTATATGACGTCTTGGACAACCTATATACTCCGCCCGGCTCTCCGACCTACTGGAATGTGGATAATGAGACGCTCATGGCGAACCTCACTTCGCATAAGATCGGTGCGTTAGCGGAAACGCTGAGCTGCAAGGTCACGGAGTCGCGAAATGGGCAGTACGAATTAGTGTTGACTTATCCGGCGAACGGCTATCTGGCCAACATCATCGTGACTGCCGACTGCATCATGGCAAAGCCCAATCAGGTGGACGATCCTCAGTTGTTCCGAATCTATAGGATCACGAGGACGCTTAAGGGGATAATGACCATATATGCCAGGCATATCAGTTATGACCTGTGCGGCCTGGTTATCAATATGAGCGCCGTCATCGTTCCGTCTACGAAGACCCCGGCAGGCTGGATGAGGCGGATTTTCCAAAACACGTATTTTTCCGGACAGTCGACGATCACGAGCACGAATGACATTATGGCATTTGGTCTGATGAGCTGCCGCGCTGTTCTGGGCGGCGTCGATGGTTCTATACTGGACACTTTCGGCGGAGAGTATCGCTTCGACAATTTTGTCGTCCACCTGGATGCGTCGAGAGGTTCTGACAAGGGTATCATCCTCGAATATGGAAAGAACATCACTGATCTGACGGATGAAACTTCCTGCGACCAGGCCTACACGGGGATCCGCGCCTGCGCAAGGTACTACAACTCGGCAGGCGAGGAAGTGGTCAAAGTGATCCCGGAGATCACGATCGGAGTCTGGCGCGGCTACAAATGGATCAAGATCCTGGATGTGACTGAGCGGCTCGGCCTGGATTCCGGGGTGGTGCCTACTGACCAGCAGATCGAAGACGCAGCCATGGAGTGGTACTACGATTCTTACGATCCGTACATGACCACGCTCAATGTGTCCGTAATCGAGCCGAGCAAGTACGCGACCTTAGGGCTCTGCGACACCGTACAAGTGCGGCACAGAGGGCTCGCTATTAATGAGTTGCTGAAAGTTGTCACGCTGGAATACGACACGCTGCTGGAGAAGTACACGAAGATCACGCTGGGACAGATCTCGCCAAATCTTGCCGGAACGGTCAATGACCTTGAAACGGCTGTGGCTTCGCTGCGGAAAGATAAACCGATCTTTAGCAGCGGCAACAGGACGGTCGATCTGTCAGATGGCCGGGTCAATGCGATTTACGGTGCGAATGTTTCCACGCTGAGAGGCACCGGCCTGACCTTCAAAGACGGCACGGCCTCGTCAAGGCTGAGAGTGATCAAGCGCACGATGGACAGCGCGGACTCGACAGATATAACGCTGGAACATGGGGCATACCTCGCAATCGTGACGCACACCAACAACAGCACGACCACACAGCAGGGACTCTATCTGATCCAGTGCTATAACACATCGGCGGTCACACCGATCGTGGCTGCTGCTAACAGCACTCTGAGTATAAGCGGAGATACCCTGACGTGGACCACGACTAATACTTACAGGGCTTTACGCCTAATCTTACTTACATGAGGTGCTGCTATGGAGATAGCAATCGCAATCTTAGGATCAGGAGCCTTATCTGCTCTGATCAGTGGGATCTTCGGGCTGATCCAGGCGCGGAGATCTAAACAGGCTGAGATTGAACAGGAACTCAAAGAGGTCAAAGAGAAGCTGGACATCGCCGAGAAAGATGCCCTGCGGACGCAGCTGATGGTCATGATCAAAGACTATCCGCACGAAACCACTGACATTTTACGCCTCGCAGAGTACTACTTCAAAAAATTGGAAGGCAACTGGGTCATGTCCAATATCTTCCGGGAGTGGTGCGAGGCGACGAACACGAAGATCCCAAAGTGGTTCAAGGAGGAATAACATGGACTGGTTTTTACATTCCGGCACCGCAGCTGCGCGTCTGGCCAGGACGCTGGTGGAAGTATTGCTATCCTGGCTGATCGCCAACCTGGGTGACATCTTCGGATTCTTCGAGCTGGATCCGACTGTCAAGGCCCTGATCATATCCGGGCTGACCGTGCTGATCACCGCGATCCTGGGCTTTATCAACGACAACAGAGTGAAGACCGAAGCAGAAATAGACGAGATAGTAAAGGAGCTGACCGATGAAAACGATTACTGATCAGTTCGAAAAATACATAGGCGTCCATGAGTACAATGGAATCGTCCGGGAGATGCTGACCTGGTATTACGGATATTTCAAGACCGCTGCCTGGTGTGCCATCTCCATGAGTTACATGGCGAACACCCTCGGCCTTTTGGATCAGTTCGGAGGAAAGAATCAGAACTGCTATGAGATGCTGATGGACATCAAAAACGCTGTGAAGAAGACCGGCAAGGGAAAGCTCTACATGAGAGATCAGATCCCGAACGGCAAGGTCATCAAGCGCGGCACGGTCATTTTCATACTGAAGAGCGAGCCGCCCATGGACGCCGGGTCCTCAAAGCACGTAACGACGGCGTACCAAAACTTCACCTATGCCGGCAAGGGATACTTCCCTTCGCTCGGCGGCAACCAGAGCGACGAGATCGCCGTAAAGCAATACTCGCAGAGGAATATCTATGCGATATTCGAGCCTGACTATTCGGGCCATCCTACGCTGCGTAGAGGAGACAAGAACTCTGAGGTGTCGGAGCTGCAGCAGGATCTGAACTACTTCGGATACACCGATAGCGACGGCAATAAACTCAAGATCGACGGCTCCTTCGGGCCGAAGACCGAGTCGGCAGTGAAGAACCTGCAGAAAGACCAGGGTCTGAAGGTCGATGGGATCTGCGGCCCGATCACCTGGGGGCGGATCATGGAGATGCTCAAGGAAGTGCTGCGTGTCAGGACGACGGTGAGGCTTAACCTGCGCAAGTGGCCTGAGAAGGCCGACAACAAGATCAGGGTCCTCCAGGAAGGTAAAGAATTTTACTGCTCCAGGTGGACCGATGACTGGGCCTATCTGCCGGATCCCGGCGGCTGGGTCATGAAAAAGTACCTCGAAAGGGTATGACCGCTGCGGAGATCTCCGTAACGGTGATCTCCTTTCCCCCTTCCCTCCGGACCGACCACCCGGAGGGTTTTTTTAATGGTAAAATCTATGGTAAAAAGTTCCTGGCTTTTATGCGATTCCGCAGTTTCGGATGTATAAAAAAGCACGCAAATACGTGCTTTGCAACTCTACATAAAAAGGTACACAATCGGTCAGCAGCTTTTTCTTTTGCCAAAAAAGCACGCAACTGTGCGGTTTTTCAGCATTTCCCCAAATCCAATGGTAAAATCATGGTAAAATCAGCTTCGCAGAATGAACGTAAGAGTTATCCAGCTCCCTTAATTTTTCTGTCTGATGGATGTAGATCTGCTTAGTGACCTTCGAATCAGAATGCCCTAATCTTCTCGAAATAGAATCCAGCGGAACACCGTTAGCAATTAAGAAGGATGCGGATGTGTGCCGGAGCGCGTGCGTGGTGATCCTGCGGCCCAATATCTTCTCTGACTGTTCTTTCAGGTACTTATTAAAGGCATTGTAGGAGATGAAAGAGCCATCCGGCGAGCAGAATAACAAGTCCGTCTTGATCCGGTGCTGCCCTAAGTAATCAGCCCGGAAGATGAAATACTCATCCAACAGTGCTTTGAGCTCCGGCTGGACATATACCAGGCGTTCGGACTCCGATGTTTTAGGAAGCCCAACTGTATGCTGGTTCAGGGCGTAGTTCTTCGTGACAGAGATGTATTCGCCCACGTCGTCGATGGTGAGGGCAGCAGCCTCGCCGATCCGGAGGCCGGCCAGACACATGAAATAGGTCAAGTAGTACCACATGGGCACTTTCAGTCCATCAAGTAACTGCTGGAGCTCTGTGGGCTCCAGATACTTATCGGCTATTCTTTCTTTTTTCGCATCCGGCAGCGGAGGGATCTTCTCGAACCACTTACTCTCGATCAGGTCATTCTGCCAGCACCAGTTCAGGAAAGCTTTATACCTTACCAGCCTCTCGTTGAATGTGGAGTTCTTCGGAGAGATCTTCATGAGGGCCCTCCGGAGCGTGATGGCGTCCAGCTTCTCCAATGGCATATCGCCCAGGGCAGCGTTGATCACTTTAAGCTCGTTCTGATTGCGCTGAAGCGTCTGTGGGCGCACGATACGCGCCTTATCGTCCAAATACATCTTACTGGCCGTTGAAACCCTCAGATGGTCAAATGAAGCGTATCCAGCGCGTTCCTGGAGCTCCCGGAGGGCCTGGTTATACGCCTGACGAGAGTTGGATTCCTTGATGCAGCTGACCCTATGAGCCTTGCCGGTTCGCTTATCCACATACCGCAACCGATACTGGAAGCGGCCATCTTTCAGCTGCTCCACGTATAGACTTTGTTTAGATTTCATGATATAATCAACTCCTACTTCTTTCAGGCTCTTCCGGATATAGAGCCGTGGGGCGGCAGCTGCAACTGCCGTCCCTTTTTTTATTCTTCGATCATGTCATAGAACACGGACTCCGGCAGGATCTCTATGTCCTGACCAGCGAGCTTCAGCTCCTCCGCTTTCTTGTGCTTGCTGGACTTTCCATCCGCGCAGTAGTCATTGTTTCCCAGTATCAGGAAGTTAGTCTTCTTACCCACGCTGCCATCATTGATGCCACCGAGATCCGCAACGAGCTGCATAGCCTGGGCCCTGGTGAACTTCTCCAGTTTGCCGGTGAACACGCAGTGCTTCCCGAAGATCGGGCTGTCAGGGTTCGCCTTGGACGGATCACCGATAATCTCAGATGCCTTGGCTGCTTTCCATACGAAATCATCGGCGAAGGCTTCAGGCGAGCCGTACTTTTCCACGCCTTCTTCCTTGAGTAACGCATAGCACACGGCGGTGGCTTCGCAGTCTCCGACCGCACGGTGAGCCTGGGCGTCAATGTGGAACAGCTGCTTCATGTCTTTTAACCGGTGGTGCTCCATTTCCGGGTGCAGCTTCCGGGCCAGCCTCATGCAGTCGATATAGTCGTTCTCGAAGTCCACAGCTTCCGCCAAGAAGCGGACATCAAAGCCGACATTGTACCCGACGATGGGGAGATCTCCCAGGAACGCCAGGAACTTCGGCAGCACTTCCTCCGGATCCGGCGCGTCTGCCAGCATTTCGTCGGTGATCCCGGTCAGCTCCGTGATGAATGGATCCAACGGTTCAGAAGGCTTCACCAGCGTCTGGAAGCGGTCGACTTCTTTTCCTCCGCTCACCTTGATCGCACCGATCTCGATGATCTCGTCCCATTCCGGCATCAAGCCGGTAGTTTCCAGGTCGACCACACAGAAGTCTTCCGGGAACGCGATAATGCTTTTACTCATTACTTTCCTCCTTATGTGCGATTGTTTCTAAGTCCTGCACATCTCCGGCAGACTCGAAGTGACTGCCATCAATATGCCGTTTCGCGTGATAGTATGCCTCTAACTGTTGCTCTCGACACAAACAGCTGTTGATCACGATGGTGTAGCTTCCATCTTTGTTTTGAGAGACAAGTTCGTGGCAGTATCCAGGCATTTCTTTCAGGTAGATATACTCCATTCCATCACCTCCCTTGTGAAAGGAGAGTATCAGGAATGGTGTACCAAAAATTACTCACCTTCTTCCGACTGCCAGGACAGGGCCATCGAGTAGAGCAGCCTGATCTGCTCCGGGGTCAGGTTCCTGCTGGCGTCGAAAAGGAGTCTGCGGTTTTTGTCCTCAAAGATCTCCTGGGCGATGGCTGCCGTCTCAGGGTTTGTGTAATATTCCGGGGTCACGCCGGTCATAAGGTACTCCACAGTGACGCCGAAGTAGTCAGCAACCTTCTGAAGCCGTTCCGAGGTCATAGATCCACCATTCCGGAGTTTACCGATGGAGCCACGACCAAATCCGAGTTTAGCCTCCAGTGCGGTGACGGCGAGATCGTGCTCGTCGCACAGCTTCTTAATCAGATCATAAGGGAATATCATAGCGTCCTCCTTCTGTAGAAAAAATTCCACATTTAGTGTTGACAAGTAGAGAACAGACGCTATAATAGGTGGTGTGTAGAGAAATCTCTACCGAAATCGACCTGAGGTAGCGACCGTTCAAAAAGGGTGAGCACCTCTATTGTAGAACAGTTTCTACCTCAAGTCAACTAAAAAGGAAGGAGGGCCACATTGATTTACGACAATGTGAAGAAGCACGCTGATGACCAAGGGCTGGCAATCACGGTGGTCGAGGCGATGGCTGGTCTCGGTAGAGGGACAATCGGCAAGTGGAAAGCCACTAACTCGGCGCAGGTTGATTCTTTGCTGAAGGTCGCAAAGGTTTTAGGGGTACAAGCCTCAGACTTGCTGGAGGATTGCGATGCAGTACCGAAGGCGTGATTCACTGATCAGAATCTACGAACTCAGTAAAAGGTTCATCGACCAGCTGATCAGAGAGATGGAACAAGACGGAAGATACCCGGAAGACGCCATCATAAGGGGGAGAGGTTACGTTCTGATAGATGAGGACGCCTTCCGGGATTATCTGAGACACAGGGATAAGAAAATCCCTTACGTGAGACCGGTCGAAGTGCCGGAAAAGGTTTACCTGAAAGGAGTAGAGACAAGATGAAGGAAATGTTGAGGTACTGGTTTTTGGGGTTTGTGGGCTTCTGGGCCGTGATCTGGGTGGCGAACTTAGTATGAGAGCCTACGCGATTTTACCCGATGCCCCTGTGGGGTTCATGCTGGACATTGACAACGAGTTAGAAGCCTTGCAGACATTCGTCCGGGGATATATCGAGACCGTGACGATCTTCGACGATTTAGTGGTCATCTGCAACGAGGAAGGACGGCTTCGGAATATGCCCTTCTGCTGTAACATTTTGGGCTACGCGTTCATGGGCCCGATCCTGCTGGTCGGCAGAGACGGCGAAGAGTTCGCGGATCTGCCGGAGAAGTTCCAGGAAGATCTGAACTGGATGCGGAAGGGACTGGGGGTGAAGTGATGTACGGAGAGTATTCCGACACTTCAGATTACGAGTTCTGGCAGGAGAGACAGCGCAAACGATGGTTAGAGAAACGGCCAACCTGCGACTGGTGCGATATGCCAATCGAGGAAAAATACGCCTACAGGATCGACGACCAGCTGATCTGCCCGGAGTGCATAGACGAATACATGGAGGAAAACCACCGTGTGCGCCTACCAGACTAAACGCCTCCGGCAGTTGGTAGCCGAGAGCAACGTATCAATCTCACAGCTGGCCAGAGACCTTGGCCTTCACAGGTCGACACTGTACGACCACCTTTATGGCCGGGCCGACTACACCGGCGCGATACTAATCAAACTGGCCGATTACTTCGGCGTGACAACCGACTATTTGCTTGGAAGGAGTAGAGATGGAAGTTTACGAGGGCAGACAGAAATTAGCCCAGAAGAAGAACGCCCTGCGGAAGGATCTCGCTGAGCGAGGGATCCTCAAGAGGGAGGGCAACAATCAATTCGATAGATACAAGTATTTCTCCGAGGCACAGTACAAGAGCCTCTTCACGGAACTTTTGTCCTCCCATGATCTGGAATTAAGGTCTACAGTGAGCGACTATTCCACGATCGAGGGGACGGAGAAACAGGCCAACGGACGCATCGTGCAGATGGAGTTCGAATTAATCGACTGCGAGACCGGATTCTCCGAGACCAGCAAGTTCTACGGCGAGGGCTTCGACAAGGGCGACAAGGCCATGTATAAGGCGTACACCGGGGCGATCAAGTATTACCTGGCTAATACGTTCTTAGTGGCCACCGGCGACGATCCCGAGAAGGATTCACCCGACACCAAGATGAATGTGAGAAAGATCAGCGCGGCACAGAAAGCGGTCATCGAGAAAAAGTACTCCGGCGACAAGCTCCAGCAGTTACTGGACTGGGCCAAGGTAAAGAAGCTCGATGAAATGACCGAAGACCAGGCACTCGCAGTTATCAAACAGATCAAGGAGAGAGAGAAATGATCAACGGAAAGAAAATCTATATCGCAGCGGTCGACACCGGCTCTGAAATCATCATGTGCCGCGCACCCTATGGGGCTTACTTATGGTCCGGCGACCACGTTGAAGTGGAGGGCATGGACGGCTTCGCCACCGTCTTACTGATCGAGTGCTGTGAGATGGACGGCAAGGAATACGAAACGGTGGATATGCTGGTCGGCACCCGGAGGATTATGCGGAAGATCGACTTCACCAACATGAACTGGGACGGCTACGAGGAGGAAGAAGATGAACAAAGTGGTATTAGTTGCGAGACTGACTAAAGACCCGGAGATCCGCGTCACCCAGCAGCAGAAGACGGTCGGAAGATTCAGCGTGGCCTGCAACAGAGGCCGGGAAGCGGTAGACTACATCGACTGCGTGGCCTTCGATAGGAAAGCCGAGTTACTGGAAAAGTATTTCCACAAGGGCGACCGGATCGGCGTGATCGGATCCATCAAGACAGGATCCTACACCGACAAGGAAAACCGCAAGGTCAGAACCTTCGAGGTCTACGTGGACGAGATCGAGTTCCTGAAGGACAAGAAGGAAGAGATCCCCGGCGTAGATGACAATCCGTTCTTATGATGGATCTCTACAACGAGCTGACGATCAAGACCGGCGAGTTGAATACGTGCATCAAGCAGTTACGGAAAACCGGGACTGCCTATGCGGAAGCAGAGAGGGCCTATCAGCTGAAGAAGGCCGAGAAGGCCCTCAAGCTCCGGGACGAGGGGATGCCGGTCGGATTGATCGAGATGACCATCAAGGGCGACAAGGAAGTGGCGGATCTGAGATTCAAGTACCAGGTGGCGGAAATAACATACGACGCCAACAAGGAAGCAGTACAGAGCACCAAATTGCAGCTGCGTCTTATCGAGAATCAGATCCAACGAGAATACGCAGACGGCGGAAGAGGGACATTATGAAGTCACTGCTCGACAACGATCACAAGTGCTGGGTCTGCGGAGACACGAGGAACCTGCACAAACACCACGTCTTCTATGGATCAGCGAACCGCAAGCTGGCCGAGAAGTACGGCTGCTGGGTCTATCTCTGCCCGATCCACCACAACATGAGTAACAAGGGTGTCCACTTCGACCACGATCTGGACACCCTGCTGAAAAAGACCTGCCAAAGGGCATGGGAGAGAAAATATGGGGACACCGATAAGTTCAGAAAAGTCTTTGGGAAATCCTATCTGTGAAGAATGGAAGCCCATCGAGGGGTATGAGGGCCTTTATGAGGTGAGCAACCTTGGCCGAGTTCGTAGTAGAGACAGGATCGTGGTGAGGCGTACGGATGGAAGGTCAACTCTCGTCCCGGGGCGGATTATGAAAGTTAACCATGCAGGTTACTACCCGACGGTCGGCCTCAATAAGGGCTACAGGCAGAAGACGCACCTCGTCCATAGGCTGGTCGCAACGGCGTTCCTGGAGAGAAGGGAAAACGAGACATACATCAACCATCTCGACAATAACCCGGGAAACAACAGGGCGGACAACCTGGAGTGGTGCACACAGAGCCATAACATCCAGTACGCATACGACAATGGGCGGAAGGAAGGCCCTCACATGAGGGACGTGGATCAACTTTCCATGGACGGAACGTACATCAAGACATGGCACGGAGTACACGCCGCAGGCCGTGATTTGGGCATCCATGGTGAGAACATCTCCAAGGTATGCAAAGGGGAACGCAGCCACACAGGAGGCTTCAAATGGCGATATACAGTGTAACGATCCTGGGGAAGCTCCCCGGATTGAATGAATACGTTGACGCTTGCCGGAGGAACAAATATCTGGGGAACAAAATGAAAAAAGATGCCCAGATCCAAACGAGCTGGTTTTTACATCAGCTTCCGGAAATTAAGAAGCCTGTAAAAATCCGATTCTTATGGAATGACACCGATCGGAGACGAGACCCCGATAATTGCGCCTTCGCGCAGAAGTTCATCCTGGACGAATTAGTGAGACTAAAGAAGATCCCGAACGACACACCGCGCTGGGTGAGAGGTCTCTACCACGACTTCACCTACGGCGGAGACTACAAAGTAACGATCTATCTGGAGGAACAATGAAACGCTGGGAAGAGATAAACCTGAGGCTCTGCGTGGAAGTGATCGAGGCAGCCAAGAAGGTGGTGGAATTAGGTGGTGGTCACTACCGATTCACGAAGATCTACCCGACCGAGTACCCATACGAGAAGTACACAGAAAACGGAAAAGTCAAATACAGGAGAAAAGATGGGAAGTCCTTACGAACACAAACCAAGGAAACAGAAGATTGAAAAGACAGTGGTTCATCACTGCGACACCTGCCAATACTTTATGTGGGGCATCATCACACCCTTCCGGGAAGAAGATGGCCTGTGCATGAAGGAAAAGGAACACGCAAAACGGAGGTACCACCATGCAGAAGCCTGCACGTACTGGCTCGCCAAGGGAACTTCACATACAGGAGATGAGAAGGCTTGAGGAAGCCATAGGCAAAACCGATAGCCCGAAACTCAAGAAGGACTACGGCAAGGCCCTCAAGAAGATGAGAAGCGAGCTCAAGCTATACGACAGCTACAGGAGGGAGAAATGACACAGGCAACACGCATACTTACGTATATCGACACCCACGGCTCTATCACACCGATGGAAGCGTTCATGGAGCTGGGAGTCACCAAACTGGCCACCCGGATCAGCGAGCTGAGAAGGGACGGCGTGAAGATCACCGGGAAGTACGTTAGTGGGACTAACCGGTTCGGCGACAAAGTACAGTACATGGAGTACAGGAGAGCATGAAGAACTCATTTGTATTTTACACCGAGTGGATCGAGCAGATCAGGATCCTGGAGGAAAAGGGGACGCCGGAAGACCGCGAGGCTTTCTGGAGTTCCCTCCAGGCCCAGGTGGAAGGCGGAGATCTCCCGGACACAACCACGATGGCCCAGGTGGTGCTTATCCCTATCAGGAATCAGATCGCCAGGGACACAGCGAAGTACGAAGAGACATCAAGGAAGAACAGCGAGAACGGAAAGAAGGGAGCCGCTGCCAAGAAAGCCAAGCGAGAGGAAGCGACCGCAAGCGAAGACAAGCGACCGCAAGCGAACGCAAGCATAGATGATGATGAAGATGATGATGTAGATGTATCCACTAACGTGGATGTAGTGGGTTCGGAGGCCATCCTCACCTTCCCTCTCGCCAAAGGCAAAGAGTTCGCGGTCACGCAGGAGATCTACAATATGCTCGCCGAGTGCTACCCGAATGTGGACACGATGGAGCAGCTGCGCAAGCTGAAAGCCTGGGCGATCTCTAACCCAAAGCGGCGGAAGGTAGACGGTATGAAATTCTTGAATAACTGGTTCTCCTGGGAGCAGGACAAAGGCCCGCCGGTGACAAGATCCGGGCCGACTAAAACCAAGGATCTCACTGCGGAAGAACTATTCAATCTCCCGGCGATTATTCCATGGACGGAGGTATCGACATGACAGAGTTCGAGGCAAACAGACTTTTGCTGATGCTCCAGTATAACTTCGCTGGATTCTATCCGCAGGATGTGAGGGGAGCAGCCATCGTGAAGGGCACCTGGCTGGATGAGATGCTGAAGTATGACGCCCAGCGCGGTGAAGAAGCAGTGAAGAAACTGATTCAGATCTGCCACTATCCGCCGAAGATCGCAGACTTCCGGGAAGTGATCGGGGTCGCAGTGACCAGGGACGAAATGCAAGCCCGACTCCCCGGCCCGGTCTTCGGCACTCAGGAAGGCTTCGATGCGATGTACACCGCCGACATGAGCATGGTGGACAGATTAATGGCCGAGCTGGACGAAGAACTGCGTACCGGGAGATTCAAGAAGACCAGGGAGGAAGCGTTAAGCGATGAGTAAGTGGTTTCTGACACTGGCAATTATAGCTCTGATGCTCCCCGGAGGCTTCAGGATCGAGCACTGCGAGGTCACGCAAGTTGACAAGGGCATAATAACGATGACCGGCACCGATGGAGACTACTGGCTCCCGGAAGACGAAGCGTGGCGGGTCGGAGACAAGGCTCTGGTGCTGGTGAAAAGGGGAAAAATCATCGAGGCGAGGTACAAGTGGAGATGAGACAAATGACGAGCTTCGACTTCCCAGAAGTTCTGCCGGGCAGGAGAACCTACACACCCACTGCCGAACACAAACCGGGAGACTACTTGGAAGACTTCGGAGAAACCCCGGGAATGGTCATCTGCCACATAATGCGACCGGGGTATATCGGGAAGCTGGTTTGTTACGACTGCTCCACACAGTCCCACAGGTGGACGCAGGTGGGCGTTTTGGAGAAGTACATCTGGAACGAACATAACAACTGCTGGCGGTCGATCATCTACACCGGGAAGCAACAGAGGACACTATTCGACCATTTCCCCGGCAGGGAGATCCACGAAGTAGGTCACCGGGAATGGGAGAACGGAAAGTGGGAGTTCCACTGAGAGGAGAACATGAGAATCCAGAGACTAAAAAACGGCGTGCTGTGGATAGCAGCCGCCAACGATGAAGAAGTAGAGACAGTTATCATTTCAGCCGGGACATGGAACAAGGTGTTCGAGGCAAAGATAAAGACAAGGGAGGAAGAAGATGAAGGTAATCCCTAAAGAAGACCTGATAATACTCCTGCAAGGTGAGGAAGGTAATATGGTCAACTTAGGTGACATCCACTTTCTGTTTGAGGAGTGCGGAGACGACTATGAGTGGGACGAGGGCAGAGATGCGTATGTGGAAACTCACCACAACACTTTCCGAAAGGTGAAGTTAGCGCTGATAATCCACAACAGGAGGAAGGAGGAAAGCGATGAGCGTGAGCCTGTGGAAGTATGACCCGGAGAAATGTGACGGAATACCCTGTTGTGGGGATTGCGACGAGTGCAAAAACTGGAAGGAGGAAGACGATGAAGAGGAACTGCGATAACTGTATTTTCGCCCAGAGAAGCGGCGGCTGTGTGAGCTGGAACTGCGAACCGATCCCGATCAGGGAAGCGGCGAAGGCGTGGAAAGTGATAAAGGAATCGGACAGGTATTTTCAGATAACACGCCGGAAGGAGAGGAGTGAGAAAGATGCTGATTGACAGGGATGCGCTGATAAAAGCGCTTGGAATCGCCGAGGACTGTGCGGATTGTCAATACGACAATCACGGATTTTGCTCAATGGGAAGTGAGTTCGTGAATGCTTGCGAAGCAATATTCGATATGCCCACCATCGACCCGGTGAAGCACGGAAGATGGATAACAACGGAATATAATGATGGCTCAGTTTTATGTGAGTGCAGTTATTGCGGACACGCAAGATCAAGGGATGGATTACCAATTAACTACTGTCCCAACTGCGGAGCGAGGATGGAAGGAGAAGAGGATGAGTGAGAAGAGGTACATCGATAAGGCAAGGTTGATTAAGGCCATCGAGGACTTGCCGGATTGTCCTAACGGATTCAGCGACACGTTCGATAAGGCTTGCATAATCGGCGTGATAGAGGAACTGCCCACCATCGCCCCGAAGAGTGGGAGGTGGATACACGATGGGCAACGGCAAAGAGGTGGAGTCGATTGGATGCACTGCTCCGAGTGCGGAAACACGGATGTGTTCGGTGCAAAGAGTATGTATCACTACTGCCCCAACTGCGGAGCGAGAATGGACGGTGAAGAAGATGGATGATCTAATCAGCAGACAGGCGGCGATAAAGTTTATATTTGAGATGCCGAATAAAGCCGACGAAGAGGGATATATATGGGTTATTCAAAAAGAGGTTATAAAAGGGATCGACGCTTTACCATCCGCACAGCCGGACGGAAGGAAGGAGAGCAAAGATGAAAGCGGTATTTAAAATCAAGCGGTATACGGAAAGAGAAGTGGATTCTTTAATATCGCTTATGACTGCCAACGGATACAAAGTGAGTTTCGAGAGAGGCGATAGAGTAACAACAAAAGTTATTATTTCGAAGGATGGTCAAGAATATATTGGGGAGGACGAATAATGAGCAGAATCATGAAAGTTACTTGCGACTGGTGCGATAAAGAAATCACTAATACGGATTATCAAACGATGACTTTTCGAAGGTATTCAGGTGTTAATCATGAAAAGGTCTATAGATTGCCGACTATGTGGATGTGCGATAAGTGCTATAAAAAACTGGCCCTTAAGATGAGTTTTCCACCGTATGAAGAGGAGAGAGGAGAACAGGAATGAGCGACTGCAAGACCTGCGCTGAGTACGATGCGGAGAAGGGCTTCTGCCCGAAGTACTGCGAGGTGATACGCCGGACAGTAGCGGAATTAGAAGAGGATTTTAAGAAACGCAAAGCATTGTTGGAAATGGCGCACACATACAGAGGCATTCCCCCGGAAGAAATGGTGGAAATCGTTTGGGGAGAGCCGTGGAAGGGGGAAGACGATGGTACTGATTGATATGCCGATGCCGGAGAACTGCGACGAGTGCCCTATGTGCGAGGAGAATTACGGCGAGTGCGTACTGCTCAAAAGCTTTTCGGCAGTGTGGATTCAAAAAAGAAGACCCGACTGTCCACTGAGAGAGGAACAATGACACTTGACGAACTCAAAAACTACAGAAAGCTGTCCTTCTCCATAACCTACTGGCGAAGAGAACTGGCTGCCATGCAGAACAACTCCTATACCCGGAGTCCTCAGCTGACAGGAATGCCAGGATCGGGAGAGCTGCCGGATCCAACCAGTGAGAGGGCCATCAAAGAGAACAAGATCATGGAACGGATCGCCAGGATGGAACGGGAGCAGCAGCAGGAGGCGGAGAGGATCATGGCGTGGATCGCGCAGATAGATGACCCTGTAATACAGGTCGTGATGCACGCACGATACATCCGAGGCAAGTCATGGACGGCAGTGGCGCATTCGCTTGGCGGCGGAAACACACCTGAGAATGTCCGGCAGCTGCACTCACGCTATCTGTCACATTTGTCACATTAATCTGTGATAGGCTGTAAAAGCAGAGTTTCACCCAGGATAGAAACAAGCAACCTCCCTTTTACTTGGGGCCCCTTCGGGGGCCCTGTTTTCATGGAGAAATGACATGCCTAATTGTAATCATACCAGCGAGATCGTGAGGTTCAGCACTCCGACGCTCCAGATAAATTTCAAAACGATCAACCCGGAATCCATAGCTGAAGCATACCTGGTATTCAAGATTGACGGCACACCGGGGCTGACGAAAGACCTCACCGCCGCCACCGTGCATGTTGGCACCCAGCAGGAACCCGGCGACTGGATCGCGTGGACACTCACACAGGCAGAGACAGGAGCGTGGCTGGAGAACACTTCTTTGACAGCGTACTGCGACTGGAAACTAAGTGACGGCACGCGAGGACGCAGCCACACGAAGGAATTTAGAGTGGTGGAGACCGGCAAAGACGAGGTGATCTAAATGGAGCAGATTGTTGTAATAGAGGGCGAGCTCAGTCTGCTGTCCGTAATGGACGGAGAGATGGCCCTCACAAGTTTGATAGACGGCGAACTCGACAAGGTGCTGATGGTGGACTTAGACCATCCGCGCTACCCAGGGCCGTATGAAGTGACTCCGACGCAGGGAACGCAGATCTTAGAAACGGCGAACCTGCAACTGGAGGAAAACGTGATAGTTAACCCGATCCCATCAAACTATGGACTTATTACCTGGAACGGATCATATCTGACTGTTTCGTAAAAGGAGAGAAAAATGGCAAACCCCAATGTAGTGATTAATGGCGTAACGTATAGCGGAGTTCCTTCGGTGCAGATCCCCAAATCGGGATCCGGCACGGCGGAGTTCTTCTGGACTGATGATCTGACGCTGAACGACGCTGGCAAACTGCCTTCCGGCGTAACTGCGATGGCAGCTGGTGTCATCTACACCGGCACGGCATCGGAGAACGATTCATCGGATCTGTCTGCGAGCGGTGACACCGTAACAGTACCGGCTGGCTATTACGCCTCAAACGCGACCAAGGCCGTGGCGTCCGGATCCGCGACCGCACCGGCGACCATCAGCGGCACTTCGGCTTCAGTGAGCACCGGCACCAACACTTTGACGCTGAGCAAGACCATCAGTGTCACTCCTACTGTTTCTGCCGGTTATGTGAGCGCAGGAACGGCTGGGAACTCTTCGGTTTCACTGACCGCCAGCGTGACCACCAAGGGCGCGACCACCTACACGCCCACGACAAGCAATCAGACCATTGCTTCCGGCACCTACCTGACTGGCACTCAGACCATCAGCGGCGACGCGAACTTAGTTGGATCCAACATCAAGTCGGGAGTGAGCATTTTCGGTGTGGCCGGGTCCCTGACAAGTGCCACGGTATCACAGAACGCCAGCACCAAGGTTTTGACGATTTCGTAAGGAGATTCTATGGCACAGGAAGTAAGAATAGCAGGAGCGACATACAGTGACGTGCCGTCCATCTCTGTGCCGGACTCCAACAATGTTTACCACTCGTTTGTAGATACTTCGCCCACCACGGCAACGGACTCTGATGTAGCATCCGGGAAGATCTATTTCAAGGCCGATGGCAGCCAGTCCACCGGCACGATGAGCGGCGGCGGAGCGATAAGTGTAGTGGACACCACCGACACCGCGGGGGGCATCATCAGAACCATCACGGCGGTGGATATATCCGACACCACGGCCACGGCCGACAAGGTGCAGTCGGGATATTATTTCTACACCGCCGATGGAACCAAAACAGCTGGATCACTGACGCCGGGCATTATCCCGACAGGGAACATCAATATCACTTCGGCAGGGCAGACTGATGTCACGAATTACGCCACGGCAACGGTGGCAAGCGGCACTGAGGGCACGCCCACAGCGACGAAGGGCACGGTATCTTCCCACAGCATCGCAGTGACGCCCAGCGTAACGAACACGGCAGGCTATATTTCCGGAGGCACTCACACAGGGACAGCGGTGACAGTGAGCGCATCGGAACTGGTCTCAGGGACTTATTCCGTCACCTCATCGGGAACTAAGGACGTCACGAATTATGCCAGCGCAAGCGTCCCGGCAGGAACGGCAGGGACGCCCACCGCAACCAAAGGGACTGTTTCATCTCACAGCGTGACAGTTACTCCGAGCGTAACCAACACAACCGGCTTTATCACCGGCTCTACGATCACCGGCACAGCGGTGACCGTCACTGTCTCCGAGCTTGAGAGCGGAACGAAGAGCATCAGCAGCAACGGCACCGGGATAAGCGTATCGGGCTATTCAGAGGTGGATGTGGCAGTGCCAACGGTAACGATTACTCAGACTGGCACTAAGTTAAGCATCGTATAGGAGGAATCATGGCAAGCAAGAACATCGTCCTCAAAGGGACTACATATAACGGCGTAGAGAGCATCGAGCTTCCTCAGAGCGGCGGTGGGAATGTTCTGTTCACCGAAGTCTCTGATACCACAGCGACCGCAAGCGACGTGGCCAGCGGAAAATACTTCTATACTTCGTCGGGGGTAAAGACAGCCGGATCACTGACGCCTGGAATAACTCCGACAGGGACGATCAGCATCACGACTAACGGCACGCACGATGTAACTAACTACGCCAGTGCAGAGGTCGAGGTAAGCGGTTCGGCAGAGGGCGTCATATATGTCTATTCCGACATTAACGGAAATGCTGCCGTCGATTGCGAGGGATATAAGTATGTTTCATGCGATTTCGCGCCGGTCAATGATAACAAGTTTCGTTTTTGGATCGATGTAGACGCCAACGATCTGACATTCAAAGCTCCTGTATCTGTCCCGACTTATGCGTCGTACAGATTTACAGGGACGATAGATTGGGGCGATGGTTCAGGAACGACAGACTTTGCGTATGGCAACACCGATCACACTCACACATATTCAGAGGCAGGAAGGTATTGCGTCTCGATATGGTGGACAGGCGGATCTGAAAGGTTCTCCGTTGATACTCCCAGTAGCACAGATAAGCCGAAAGTGGTGGCGATGGAGCTCTATTTTATCAGCTATCCCTCGAATACTATATACGGCTTGGCAAACCTTCGGAAAATACGTTACTCAAGTGCGCAAACAGCGGTATCGCTTTATAACTGCCCTTCGCTTGCCGACATCATATTGCCGGATAGCTTAACAACGATCAACACAAATGGATTTGCGAGCTGCGCAGCATTGGAAGAAATCACGATTCCTTCGGGGGTCACGAGCATCGGGACGAGCGCATTTAGGTATTCCGGGCTGAAAGAGATACATATACTTCCCACTACGCCTCCAACGCTTGGCGCTAACGCATTTGATAACTTGCCGACCGGATACACCATATATGTGCCATCTGCATCGCTGAGCGATTACCAAACGGCGGATGTCTGGTCGAACTACGCCAGCCATATGACAGGAGAGTAAGATGCCTTACGTATCAAAGATAATACTAAACGGCGTCACTCAGATGGATGTCACCCAAGACACTGTTGCATCAAACAACCTACTTTATGGTGAAACGGCAACAGGAGCAGACGGCTCTCCTGTGGTGGGGGCGTATGTTCCGTCGTCACCCACGATGCAGACCAAGACCAAATCCTACACGCCCACGGAATCAGCACAAACAGAGAGCGTGTCAGCGGACGCAGGGTATGATGGACTCGACACGGTAAGCATCAGCGTAGGAGCGATCAGTTCAACCTATGTGGGAAGCGGTGTGGCAAGGAAAGACAGCACCGACCTAACGGCAAGCGGAGCAACGGTAACCGCTCCGGCAGGGTATTACGAGAACGCCGCCAGCAAGAGCGTGGCAAGTGGCTCTGCGACTCCTGCGGCAAGCATCAGCGGAACATCGGCTACAGTATCCACAGGCACGAACACTTTGACGCTGAGCAAGACTGTGAGCAACACGCCGCAGGTCAGCGCAGGATATGTGAGCGCAGGAACAGCCGGAAACTCCAACGTGTCGCTGACGGCTTCCGTGACTACGAAGGCAGCGGCGACTATCACGCCGACCACCACCAACCAAACGATAGCAAGCGGAACGTATCTGACCGGGACGCAGACTATCTCCGGCGATGCGAATCTTGTCGCAGGAAACATCAAGAACGGCACTACCATCTTCGGCGTGACGGGCACTTACTCCGGCGGCGGTGGTGGCACTCTCACCGTAGCGACCAAGACCGCAACGATGTCCGCAGTAGGGCAGACGTTATCTTTCACAAGCCTTGCAGGAACGCCCAAATACTGGTTTGTGAAGACCACATCTCAGATTTCGTCAAGCGGTTCCACAACCTACTACTACCTGACGGATGCGTTCTACGATGGCACAAGCGTCAAGGGTAACTCTTTCAGAATCGGCTCGACCCGAAGAATCTACTCGTGGACAAGCGGCGTCACCCAGTCCTACTCCGGTGGGACACTGACCATCACAGGCGGCTCTGCGACAGGCTCGTCACCGGGTCAGTGGTACAACGGCAGTTACGAGCTGACATATATTTACTGATGACGCCCGAACAATTTTACGGCTCACCTGAATGGAAGGCCGTAAGAGACCTATGCAAGAAACGAGCTGGTGGATTGTGCGAGAGATGCCTGGCTGATGGGATAATTAAAGCAGCAGTGGTCGCGCACCATAAGACACCGATAACGAAGGACAACATTAATAATCCGTCCATAACACTGAGCCTGGATAATCTCCAGGCTCTTTGCACGGACTGCCACGCGAAGGTTCACCATCCAAATCCAACAAAGCGACGCTGGACGGTGGATGAGTACGGGAGAGTATATGGCCTCGACGAATTTCGGCAAGAGGGAAATATGTGAATATATCAAGGGGCACTTCCCGAAAGGATCCACCTGTCTGGACGTAGGCGCGTGCGATGGTAAGTGGAGCGACCTACTGAGGGACTACTTGACCATGGATGCCGTGGAAATATTCGAGCCGAATGTTTCCTTCCACAACCTGAGGCAGAAGTACAGACAGGTGTGGTGCCGGGATATTTTAGACGTCGAGTATGATTTCTACGACCTGATCATCTTCGGGGATGTCATAGAGCACATGACGCCGTACAAGGCACAGAAGGTATTAGAGTACGCACGGACAAGGTGCAAGGACATGATCATCGGAGTGCCGTATCAATACAAACAGGGAGTGCTCTACGGGAATCCTCACGAAGTACACCTGCAGGATGACCTGACAGAGGCGCTCTTCAGGGAACGCTATCCCGGCTATGAGCTGCTCTGCGCCCAGGGGAATTACGCATACTGGCATATCCCCCCCGTTGAAGGCTAAAAGGGGCCCCACGAAACCACC
>Ga0310786_10001990_pt1 | contig 32176 bp, 23 predicted proteins | sample AusTroGonzalo_MG_FD_203881 | JGI IMG/M metagenome (GOLD analysis project Ga0310786, IMG submission 203881) | Bovine rumen microbial communities from tropical cattle in Woodstock, Queensland, Australia - Gonzalo_03 (v2) (version 2) | ecosystem: Host-associated > Mammals > Digestive system >...
GCTGCTCTTCATAATCTCGGAGTGTCCAGATATTACCTGCGTCTATGAAGGCTGCACCATTGAACTTCCAGAACAAATGGGTACGGTACTCCAGATTCAGGTCTAATTTCAGATCACCAGTTTGAGTAATGAAATTAATGCGACCGTCTTTATCTTTATAACGTCCAGGACCTAAACTTCTTACCGTCCAACCTCTCACACTGTTTGCACCACCAGAAAAATAACGTTTCTCAAAAGGCAACACAGTTGAGTTACCATAAGGATATGCCACACCAAGTCCGATATGGAACACCAGCTGATCCTTCTTCCTAGGTCCTAATAAGTTACGGGAGAAATCCACATCTCCCTTCACATACTGAGCATATGCAATACCAAACACCTTGTATTGTCCATTACTGTCCTTAGATCCACCAAAGATGGTACTACACAATCCCAACAAGTTTCCTGCTGTTTCTATATTTGTCTTCAGAGCCAATCTTCCATTATTATAAGAATAACCAAAGCCCATCTTCATGATGAACAGGTCTTCGTAATTATAACGAAGGATAGCATTCGAGTTTGTCGTATTATCAAGATACTCTTTCTTAAATGTCTCACTGATCCATGGCATAAACACATAATTCAAATCGAGCACATCGAAACGATAGCTATCAAGACGATTCAGCTTTCTCCATTGGTACCCCCAGCCGGCAGAGAGTACACGACGATGGAACTCTGGACGATCCTGAGAGTCATACATCACAAACACCTCACTGGTAGCATTATTACGCTTACGACTTTCTGCGCTAAGGAAAGGAACGATAAAACGAGGAAAGGTCAATCGCCCCTCAATACTATATTCGATAAAGTCTTGGTTGCTATAGCCCTCCAAACCACGAATCGCTTCATAGGCACCACGTACCTTCATCGTGAAGGTCTCCGAACCTCTGAATATATTCCGATTCTGATATATCAAAGAGATCGCAGCGCCGAGGTCACCAGATGTATTTGTTCCCTCAGGTTGAAAACTGATGGTGGATGGTTTGTTGGTCTGAACCTGAATCCTTGTATCCAATAAGGTGGTATCTGCCACTGGCAGGAAACTGATATTTGTATATCTCACAGCTCCCAATCGTCCAAAGTGATTATAGGTACGTTGCAACTGTGTAGAAGAATAAGGTTGTCCTGTAGTCAGAAAGGTATTTTCTTTGAGTACAGAAGGACGCAAATGAATGACAGAATCATTCTGGGTACCACTCTCATAACTGATATTTCGAATCCAATAGCGACTGTGAAGTGTATCACTCGCCTCACTGTTGGCACGATAAGGGTGCAGTACCAGCGTCAATCCTACCTCATGACGGGTCGTGTCCTTATGGGCCCGATATGTAATGAACTCCTTATGAAATCTGAAATAGCCTTGATCCTGTAAAAATGTCGTCAACTGTGAACGTTCTGTATTCAGGGCATCTGTACTAAACTGCAAACCATTATGAAGCAACGGCTTTAGTGGAGCAATCAGTCGTGCTATCACAGAATCATGGATTTCCGTTGAGTAGTCATTAATATAATAAGGTCGACCAGGATGCAATACATAAAGTGCATCTATCTTTCGCTTGTGAGGATGAACGAACAGTTCCACCCGTGCATCTAGATAGCCTTTATTTTGGAGTGCCAACTGTAGATCCTTACAGGTCTGACTGGCCAGTAAAGTATCATAAATTACTGGAGCCTCACCCATCTGACGTAAAGTACGGTTGATCCAAGAACTGTCTTTACCTGCCATCGCATAGACACCAAGTGGAATCTTTATGGCAGAGAACCAACGTGCGTTTCCCATCTGGCGCACATAACTTTTCATTTGAGAAGGGTTGATGTCCTTATACTTCCCATCGGTCATCACCTTTACCTTATCCAACATATAGGCATCTTCAGGTAGGTGACGTGAAACCGAACAGGAACCTAACAGTAAGGCACCCGTCAGAAGCGTAAAATATGACCATTTTACAGGTATCTTCATCAACATTCTTGTTTGTAAGTTGCAAAATTACGAAAAAGTTCTTAACTTTGCATCGGAATTAACGACTTTTTTGAAAATGATCAGTAAAAATCAGCAAAAGTTTATCCGTCAACTCGAACAGAAGAAATATCGCAAACGTGAAGGACTGTTTGTAGCAGAGGGCACGAAGGTGGTTGGTGACCTTTTAAAACGCTATACACCTGAGGCCATATACTCTACGCAACAATGGCAGGCACCAGATGGCATAACTCCACAAATCGTTACTGATGAGGAACTGCAACGCATCAGTTTCCAACAGCATCCTCAACAGGTACTTGCCCTCTTCCCGATCCCTTCACAAGCAGGTGATTATCCACATAAATTGCTCAATGAACAGACATTGACACTAGCACTCGATGGCATACAGGATCCAGGAAATCTTGGTACGATTATCCGAATTGCCGACTGGTTTGGTGTCAATACACTAATTTGTAGCGAGGATACTGCTGATGCTTGGAATCCCAAGGTGGTACAGGCCACAATGGGTAGTCTGGCTCGCGTCAACATCATCTATACCTCACTGACTACACTACTGGATTATCTGCCAGACGATTTTCCTATCTATGGCACCTTCTTAGATGGTAAGGACATCTACACAGAACAACTCACTTCCGGTGGACTGATTATTATGGGTAACGAAGGAAATGGTATCTCTGAAGAAGTTCGTCAACGTGTGAACCACCGTTTGCTCATACCGAACTTCCATCAAGGAGAAAAAGCCGACAGTCTAAACGTCGCTATCGCTACAGCTATCACTTGCAGCGAATTCAGACGGCGGCCTGCTCGTGGATAATCACCTTAATTTTAGAGATACGATGCCCATCGAGTTCAGTAACTTCAAAAGTATAGTTTTGGAAATCGATTCGTTCATGCAGTTCGGGGAAATCGCCTTTAATCTCCAATAACAATCCTGCTAAAGAATCTGCATCACCTTGTACTTCCTCAAAAGTCTCGTCATCGAGATCAAGGATTTTATAGAAATCACTTAACAATGTCTTACCTTCAAATACATAGGTATTGGCATTGATACGAGTGTAAGGTTTTTCTTCCTCATCATATTCATCATTAATCTCTCCAACAATCTCTTCCAGAATATCCTCAAGAGTAATGATACCACTAGTACCCCCGAACTCATCGACAACAATTGCAATATGCACTTTGTTCTCTTGGAAATCACGCAATAGATCATCGATCTTCTTCGTCTCTGGCACGAAATATGGCGGACGAATCAGTGACTGCCATCGAAAGTTAGAAGGCTTCGACAGATGTGGCAGCAAGTCTTTAATATACAAAATACCGCGAATATTATCAATCGACCCTTGATAAACAGGAATACGAGAGTAATTGTTCTCAACAACACACTTCAACACATCAGCGAAAGAAGTACGGAATTCAAGATCAACTACATCCTGACGACTGGTCATCACTTCCTTGGCTGTCTCGTCACCAAAACGTACAATACCCTCAAGCATGTTTTTCTCTTCCTTCAACTCATTCTCATCAGTCAGTTCCAAAGCCTGTTCTAGGTCATCAACACTGAGTACATGGTTTTCTTTCTGAACCACCTTCTCCGCCAACATGCCAGAACGCAATAAAACAGAGGAAAGCGGATAGAAGATTTTCCGCAGGGCAATGATACCAGGAGCAGAGAAACGACAAAAAGCCAAAGGATGTTGTCCTGCATAGACCTTAGGCATGATCTCACCAAAAAGGAGTAAGAGGAATGTAAGCAATATCGTGATGACAACGAACTCCAGCCAATATACCATACCAAAATCTATGACATGGGCTATAAAATAGTTAGCCAACATAATAATGGTAACATTTACCAGATTATTGGTAATCAGAATTGTAGCTAAAGTACGTTCAGATTCCTCTCGCAATTCCTTAATCTGACGATCGCAATCATTTCGCTCTTCATCAAGTTCATTCAAATCGTTAGGTGATAGTGAAAAGAAGGCAATCTCTGATCCAGAGGCATAACCAGAGAATATCAAAAGAATACACGCAAGTACCCCGGCAATAATCACACCTGTAGTGGGTACTATAAACTGTACTTCGCTAAATATTTGTTGAAGATAGTCCATTGTTAGAACGGAAGAGCCTCGTCGGGCTTATTGTCAGGCTCTGGTACAGCTATAGGTTCATTGACAGTCGAAGAAGTAGCTGGTTTAGGAGAAAGTAGTTCCATATTATCGGCCCATATTTCTGTAGCATAACGACGCTGGCCCTGTTTGTCATCATAAGAGGTATAACGAATACGACCTTCAATATACAGTTTGTCGCCTTTATGCACATATTTCTCAACAATTTCAGCTAATCGGCGCCAGAGAATAACGTTATGCCAGTCAGTATGATCTGGAACTTGAGTACCATTCTGCAGCGTATAACCACGCTCAGTAGTAGCTAGACGCAAACGAGCCACAGCAACACCTTGATCTACGTATCTCACCTCGGGATCTTGTCCCACATTTCCAATCAGCATCACTTTATTCATATACCATCACATTTTAGCCTTACCTAAATAACGAAATCTAAAGTTCTTACCTTTTGCAGATGGGAACTGACTGCGATCATCAACGCGCTCACGCAGATGGTCGACGATACGCTCATAGCAGTCTATGCCAGATTCTGCTTTTACACATGCAGTGAATTCTGTATCTCGATATTGGAACTTTCCTGTACCAGGAACTAACAACACACGCTTGAAATCAAGTGTTCCTTCATACCAACCAGGACAGATTTCACTCAAACGATTCAACACAGGTGATGTATGCTTTGGCAATGGATTCTCGGGAGTGTGAACAGCTTTTTTCTCCTTGAAATCCTGCATCGTTAAAGCATCGGTTTTGATAATAATGAAATAGACACGGGGATGAATCTTATATCGCTTTGGGTAAAACACATCGCTGGCCACATACTCGCGGATGTCAGCCTCTAACTCTGGATCTACTTCAATCTCATCAATACTTCTTAAAAAGTCAATAGCATCATCTACTGTAGAAACGAGCGTTTCACGGTCAAAATATCTTAAATATAAATTCATTTGAAAATGTTGTTTTCCTATAAGAGCGGAAAACGGGACTCGGACCCGCGACCCCAACCTTGGCAAGGTTGTGCTCTACCAACTGAGCTATTTCCGCATAATACAAATAAATATGTGAAGAGGAGGAGACTCGAACTCCCACGTCGCAATTGACACTACCCCCTCAAAGTAGCGCGTCTACCAATTCCGCCACCTCTCCATCATATAATGATGAATAAAAAAGAGTGCCCAGAACAGGACTCGAACCTGCACGCCTCGCGGCACACGCACCTGAAACGTGCGCGTCTACCAATTCCGCCACCTGGGCATTTAACCATTAAAGACAATCCTTAATGACTCTTTTTTGTTCAACATGTGGAGCGGAAAACGGGACTCGGACCCGCGACCCCAACCTTGGCAAGGTTGTGCTCTACCAACTGAGCTATTTCCGCCTTTTTCATTCAGAAATAATACATTCTAAAAGGCATTTCTCTAAATGCGAGTGCAAAGGTAATGCTTTTTTTTGAACTGACAAACTTTTCGAAGATTTTTTTTCGAAAAATATGCTAATCCATCCGATTTTTATAGTCTTCGAAGCCAAATTCGCGTAAAATCATCAACTCACCGTTGCTTTTCTGCATACCAATGGCAGGATGAGAGATACCATTGAACATGTTTGTCTTGACTATCGTATAATGAATCATATCTTCAAAAATCACTTCTTCGCCGACCTCTAAAGCATGATCGAAACGCCAATAGCCCATAAAATCGCCACTCAGGCAACTATTTCCCCCAAGGCGATAGGTAAAATTTGTATTGGGTTCATCCTGATGAACAGCACCTCTTACCTCTGGAAAGTAAGGCATCTCCAAACAATCGGGCATATGACAGGTAAAACTGACATCAAGAATCGCAGTCTGAATCTGATGATCTTCCACAACATCTACAACATGGGCAACTAGTGGACCTGTCTGCCAGGCAAAGGCACTACCCGGCTCCAGAATCACCTTCAACCATGGATAACGACTATGAAAATCCTGCATCAGAGAAATCAGCAGTTCCACATCGTAATCCTTGCGTGTCATCAGATGTCCACCTCCAAAGTTGATCCACTCTAATTGAGTGAACCAGGCTGAAAATTTCTCTTCGATATGTGCTAAGGTCCTCTGAAACACATCTGCCCCACTCTCACAATGACAATGACAGTGGAAACCTTTAATATCCGATGGTAACTGCTTAGGTAGTTTTTCTGCAGAAATACCAAAACGCGTCCCGGGAGCACAAGGATTATATAGCAAAGTTTCAACCTCAGAGTATTCTGGATTCACACGCAAACCATATGACACGTCCTTTGCATGATTATGAAAACGCTCATATTGCGACATTGAATTAAAGGTGAGATGTGAAGAACAAGCCGCAATCTCAGGAAACTCCTCATCGGTATAAGCTGGTGAATATGTATGGGCAGGAGCGCCAAATATCTCGTAGGCTAGACGAGCCTCTGACAACGAGCTGGCAGTCGTGGCATGGATATACTCACGAAAGATCGGGAAAGTTTTCCAAAGAGCAAATGCCTTAAATGCAAGGATAATCTCTATATCGGCTTTCGCCGCAATATCAGCAATAAGCTGGAGATTGCGGCGAAGTTTTGTTTCCTCTATAATATAAATAGGTGTAGCCATTATTCTTTCTTTAGCGGAATAAGTACACTAAATGTACTTCCTTCGCCTTCGACTGATTCTACAGTACAGTCACCACCATTCTTTCTGGCAAAGTCCTGACAGAGCTGGAGACCAAGACCAGATCCTTCTTCACCACCTGTTCCATAAGTGGTTTCTCCTTTATGGAAGATGGAACCCAATCGATCGGCAGCAATACCCACACCATGGTCTCTGACACTTACCTTGGCGAAATCACCTTCTGTCGTCATCATAATGTCGATGGAAGAACCTTCTGGTGAGAATTTTACGGCATTCGACATGAAGTTACGTACTACCGTCTTGAGCATATCATTATCCGCCCGAACGATAATTGGAGAATCAGAATGTACTAAATTGAGTTTGATATTTTTAGTCTGGGCAATCATCTCGAAGATATCCACCACACCTGGAATAATGTCATTCAGGTCGAGATCCTGGGTAACCACCGTCAATCGACCAGTCTGACTCTTTGTCCACTTCAACAGATTATCGAGTAGGTCGTGTACTTCCTCTGATTCCTTATTTGCTTTATCAAGCAATTCAAAAAGCTCAGGTCCGACAGTCTCTTGTGACACAGAGGCAACAACCAGATTCAGCACCATACGGATACTTGCCATAGGAGAACGCAGGTCGTGAGCAATCACAGAATACATCTTATCACGGTTACTCAACGTAGCACGTAACTCAGCATTCTGCTGTTCGATAATACGCTTGGCAGCAACAAGGGAGATCTGTTGCATCACACGCATCACCAACTCTTCCTTGTTAAACGGCTTTGTCAGGAAGTCGTTTGCGCCTACCTGGAAACCATGTACAAGGTCTGCAGGCGTATTCAAAGCCGTCAGAAAGATAATAGGTATCTCCTTGGTCTCGTCGTCCTTTTTAAGAATAACAGCAGTATCGAAACCGCTGATGTCAGGCATCATCACGTCCAACAGAATCAGGTCAGGATGTTCCTTCTTCGCCATCTCGATACACGAGGTACCATTATTGGCAGTACACACCTGAAACTTCTCGTTGGTCAAGAGGATCTTTAACAACAAGACGTTACTGACAACATCATCGACAATAAGTATTTTATACTCACTCCGGTTTATTTTCGATTCTAAAGTTTCTCCCGCGTCCATATTGGGTTAGCATTTATTGTGTGCAAAAATAATGCAATAATTTGAAATCACCAAATTATTGCACCATTTTTTCGCTAAAAAGCCTATTTCTACTTATATTCAGCCCATGATTTAATGCCAATAGCATCAAGTTTGACTGTACAGAAGGCATGAATGAACGCACTTGCCAGTCGACTGTTAGTGATCAACGGCACATTCAAATCGATGGCAGCACGACGAATCTTATAGCCATTCGTCAACTCATGCGTTGTCAGATTCTTGGGGATATTTACTACCATATCAATCTGATGCTGATGCAACAAATCAAGGGCTGTTGGCACATCAGAATTCTCTTGTTTATCTGAGGGCCAAAGCACACGAGTGTTATCAATTCCGTTTTCCGTCAGATATTTGGAAGTACCGCCTGTGGCATAAAGTTCATAGCCATGATTAACAAGCATTCGAGCGGCATCGAGCATCTCAGCCTTCTGCTTGGCAGAACCCGTTGATAGCAGCACAGTCTTCTTAGGAATACGATGTCCAACTGAGAGCATAGCTTTCAGCAAAGCTGTATCCGTATTATCACCAATACAGCCAACCTCACCTGTTGAAGCCATATCCACACCTAATACGGGATCAGCTTTCTGAAGACGATTGAAGCTGAACTGCGAAGCCTTGATGCCAACATAATCCAGATCGAAGAGGTTCTTATGCGGTCTCTCCACAGGCAGCCCCAACATCACCTTGGTGGCCAAATCGATGAAGTTCAACTTCAACACTTTAGACACGAATGGGAAAGAACGGGAAGCACGCAGATTACACTCAATAACAAGGATATCGTTTTCACGAGCCATATACTGAATGTTGAACGGTCCATTGATATGAAGCGCTTTGGCTATCTGACGTGAGATGCGTTTAATACGACGTACGGTCTCCACATACAGCTTCTGTGGCGGGAATTGGATCGTGGCATCACCAGAGTGTACACCGGCAAATTCGATATGCTCAGAGATGGCATAAGCCAATATCTCACCATCCTTAGCCACAGCATCCATCTCAATCTCCTTAGCATGTTCAATGAACTTAGACACCACAACAGGGTGATCCTCCGACACATTAGCAGCCAACTGCAGGAACTTCTCCAGTTCTTCTTTATTTGAACAGACATTCATGGCAGCACCCGAAAGTACATACGAGGGACGAACCAATACTGGGAAGCCTACTCTTTCCACGAACTTGTCTATATCCTCCATCGAAGTCAGGGCCGACCATTCAGGTTGGTTCACACCTATTTCATTCAACATCTGAGAGAATTTCGCACGATCCTCAGCACCATCGATATCTACAGCCTGAGTACCTAAGATATTCACGTGTTGTTCATCCAGATACATAGCCAGATTATTAGGTATCTGACCACCCGTAGAGACGATGACACCATATGGCTGTTCCATATCGATGATGTCGAGCACACGTTCAAAAGTCAGTTCATCGAAATACAGACGGTCACACATATCATAGTCAGTAGAGACGGTTTCAGGATTATAGTTGATCATCACACTGCGCCAACCCTCTTTGCGGATGGTGTTCAACGCCTGAACGCCACACCAGTCGAACTCTACTGACGAACCGATTCTATAGGCACCTGATCCCAATACGATGATACTCTTCTTATCTTGCTCATACTGGATATCATTGGCCACACCCGAATAGGTCACATACAGGTAATTCGTCTGTGCTGGATACTCCGCTGCCAACGTATCAATCTGCTTGACGACAGGAAGGATACCCAACTGTTTTCTGCGATTGCGAACCAGCAGAAGGGCTTTGTGCATGTTCTCAATCTCACCCTCTAAGCCAATGGCACGGGCAATCTGAAAATCTGTGAATCCATATATCTTCGCCTCTCGCAACAAATCGGCTTCCAAAGTATTGATATTCTGTTTCTTCAGACGTTCATCAATATCAATAATATGCTTCAGTTTCTCTAAGAACCACTTGTCGATCTTAGTCAACTCATGAATTCGATCAATGGTGTATTCAGGCAGATGCATCGCTTTCGAAATGACGAAGATACGTTTGTCCGTAGGTTCACGAAGAGCAGCGTCAATATCTGCAATCTTCAGTTCCTTGTTCTCCACATAACCGTGCATGCCCTGCCCTATCATACGAAGACCTTTCTGAATAGCTTCCTCAAAGGTTCGTCCGATAGCCATTACCTCACCAACACTCTTCATGCTGGATCCTAATTCCTTATCGACGCCATGGAATTTCGAGAGATCCCAACGGGGAATCTTACAAACTACATAGTCGAGTGCTGGTTCAAAGAAAGCGCTGGTAGTCTTCGTCACTGAGTTTTTCAATTCAAAGAGTCCATAGCCCATACCTAACTTGGCAGCCACAAAAGCCAAGGGATAACCTGTAGCTTTCGAAGCTAAAGCGGAACTTCTGGAAAGACGGGCATTCACCTCAATGACACGATAATCTTCAGACTGGGGATCGAAAGCATACTGCACATTACATTCACCCACGATACCTATATGACGGATGATCTTAATCGCTAATGCACGAAGTTTATGGTATTCAGAATTAGTAAGGGTCTGCGAAGGGGCAATGACAATCGACTCACCTGTATGAATACCTAAGGGGTCGAAGTTCTCCATATTACAAACCGTGATACAGTTGTCATAACGGTCGCGCACCACCTCATATTCAATTTCCTTCCAACCCTTCAACGACTTCTCCACCAATACCTGTGGAGAGAAGGCAAAAGCTTTCTCTGCCAACTTATCCAGTTCTTCCTCATTGTCGCAGAAGCCAGAACCTAAACCGCCTAATGCATAAGCTGCACGCAGAATCACAGGATAACCCAGTTCTTTGGCTGCCTTTCTTGCATCTGCAATATTATCACAGGCTTGACTCTTGATGGTCTTCACGCCTATCTCATCGAGTTTCTTCACGAAGAGTTCACGGTCTTCTGTATCCATAATGGCCTGTACGGGTGTACCCATTACTTTCACACCATACTTCTCCAGTACACCACTTTGATAGAGTTCTACGCCACAGTTGAGAGCAGTCTGTCCACCAAAAGCCAACAAGATACCATCCGGGCGTTCCTTCTCAATCACCCGTTCCACAAAATAAGGCTGTACAGGCAGGAAATAGATCTCGTCTGCCACACCTTCAGAGGTCTGAACAGTGGCAATGTTCGGATTGATGAGTACAGTTTTGATGCCCTCTTCTCGTAAGGCTTTCAAGGCTTGTGAACCACTATAATCAAACTCTCCGGCCTCACCAATCTTCAGGGCACCGGAACCTAATAACAGGACTTTCTTGATATTGTTGTCTCTCATAATGTCTCGATAAATCTGTCAAACATAAATTCTGTATCTACAGGACCTGAACAAGCCTCAGGATGGAATTGTGATGAGAACCATGGATTGGTCTGATGACGGATGCCCTCATTGGAACCGTCGTTCATATTCACAAACAACTCTCGCCAGTCGTTGCCAAGGGTAGCAGCATCAACGGCATAACCATGATTCTGAGAGGTTACATAACAACGGTTGGTACCAACCTCACGAACCGGTTGATTGTGGGAGCGATGACCGTATTTCAGTTTATAGATAGTAGCTCCTCCTGCTTTGGCCAACAGCTGGTTACCCATGCAGATACCACAGATAGGTTTGCGTGAAGCTGACATCTGTTTCTTCAGAATCTCCACGGCATCTACACATCTGTCAGGATCACCAGGGCCATTCGCTAAGAACAGACCATCAAACTGCATATCTGTATAATCGTAATTCCAGGGTACTCGGATCACTTCTACGCCACGATGCACCAGACAACGGATGATGTTATGCTTAACACCACAATCCACAAGTACTACTTTCTTGCCAGCACCTTCGTTATAACGGATGACATCTTTGCAACTTACCCGATCCACCCAGTTGATACTACCATAATCCACAGTTTCAGGAGTCTCCTGAATCTCCGGATATTCCAGATGCCCCATCATCACACCATGTTCGCGCAGGACCTTTGTCAACTGACGGGTATCAATACCTGTTACACCAGGTACCTGTTCACGCTTCAGCCAGTCACTCAGGCTCTCATTGGCATTCCAGTGAGAATAGGCCTCGCTATAATCACTGACGATAATGGCCGAAGCATAAATCTTGTCACTTTCCATAAAAGTAGCAATACCGTCAGCCTCCATCGTGAAGGGAGGCACACCATAGTTTCCTACCAAAGGATAGGTTAATGTCATCAGCTGACCAGCATAGCTGGGATCTGTCAGACTCTCTGGATAGCCCATCATCGCCGTGTTGAACACGACTTCGCCAGCCACAGGTTTCTCATACCCGAAGCTCTTGCCCTTAAAGGTTGTTCCGTCCTGCAGAACGAGTGTCACATCTTTCATCTTTTCCATTTATCTCATTTTATCATTTTCAAAAAGAAAGGCGAAACGTCAATAAAACGAATCGCCCTTATCACTATTCAACAGTTACTGATTTCGCCAAGTTTCTTGGTTGGTCAACATTCTTACCTTTACATACAGCAACATGGTAGGCCAACAACTGCAGTGGGATGGTAGCCACTAATGGTTCCAGACATTCCAGAACGTCAGGTAACTCTATCACCTCATCAGCTATCTTGGAAATCGTATCATCACCTTTCGAAACAAGCGCTATCACCCTACCCTGACGGGCTTTGATCTCTTGGATGTTCGATAGCACTTTCTCGTACATCGCATTATGGGTGGCGATGACCACGACTGGCATATCTGAGTCTATCAGGGCAATCGGCCCATGCTTCATCTCTGCAGCAGGATAACCTTCTGCATGGATGTAGGAGATTTCCTTTAACTTCAAGGCACCCTCCAAGGCCACAGGATAAGAATAACCACGACCTAAATAAAGGAAGTTATGGGCATAAGTGAAGGTACGTGCCAGATCGGCAACCTTATCGTTCGTCTTCAACACCTCACGGATCTTATCAGGAATCTCACTCAATCCCTTCACAATCTCCAGATATTCGTCACGTTTGATGGTTCCTTTGGCTTCTCCCATTGCCAACGCAATCATCGTCAGCACAGTCACCTGACCTGTAAAGGCCTTTGTGGAAGCCACACCAATCTCAGGACCTACGTGAATATAGGTACCCGTATCAGTGGCACGGGGAATACTCGAACCGATGGCGTTACAGATACCATAGATGAATGCACCTTTCTGCTTGGCCAGTTGTACGGCAGCTAAGGTATCAGCGGTCTCACCACTCTGTGAAATGGCAATAACAACATCGTCTTTACTAACTACAGGATTACGATAACGGAACTCACTGGCATACTCCACTTCAACTGGGATTCTGACCAACGACTCGATAATCTGTTTACCGATCAGTCCTGCATGCCATGAAGTACCACAAGCCACAATCACTACACGCTTGGCATTCAGCATCTGACGACGATAGTCGATCAAGGCAGAAAGTGTCACATGATCAGCTTCAATATTTACACGACCACGCATGCAGTTCGTCAGACACTCGGGCTGTTCAAAAATCTCCTTGAGCATGAAGTGCGGATAACCACCTTTCTCAATCTGTCCGAGATCCAAATCAACCTTCTTCACTTTCAGATCCTGCTCCTCACCTAAGATACTGACAACCTTCAATTCCTGACCACGACGGATCACGGCAATGTTTCCATCCTCCAGATAAACCACTTTGTCAGTATATTCCACAATAGGACTGGCATCAGAACCCAGGAAGAACTCATCCTCACCGATACCCACAACCAATGGGCTCTGCTTACGGGCAGCGATAATCTGATCCGGATCGCGCTTGTCAAGCACGGCAATGGCATAGGCACCAATCACCTGATAGAGTGCCACCTGAACAGCTGTCAGCAGATCAAGTTGCTTATGCTCCTTGATATACTCTATCAGCTGCACCAGCACCTCTGTGTCGGTGTCGGAAACGAAATTAACGCCTTTAGCCTTCAGCTTTTCTTTCAGCTCAGCGTAATTCTCAATAATACCATTATGGATGATAGCAAGATTCTTCGACTCTGAATAGTGCGGATGTGCATTACGAGATGAAGGTTCACCATGAGTAGCCCAACGGGTATGAGCAATACCGACAGTACCACTGACGTTCTTATCTTTACAATACTCAACGAGATTGTCAACCTTTCCTTTCGACTTATAAACGTTCAAACTATTATCGTCGTTAATCAATGCGACACCAGCGCTGTCGTAACCACGATACTCAAGTCGTCTTAAGCCTTTAATCAAAATAGGAAAAGCTTCCTTATGGCCTATATACCCTACAATTCCGCACATATTCCTTCAATGTTTGTGTTTATTTTTGGCTTTAAAAATAGCCCACCAGTATAAACTGATGAGCTTCCTTATTTCTGCGGTGCGTACGAGATTCGAACTCGTGACCTCCTGCGTGACAGGCAGGCATTCTAACCTACTGAACTAACGCACCATTCCATGCGTAAATGAAAAAAAACTTGCGGTGCGTACGAGATTCGAACTCGTGACCTCCTGCGTGACAGGCAGGCATTCTAACCTACTGAACTAACGCACCAGAAAGCACTCTTTCTTCTTAGCGGGTGCAAAGGTAGGAATAAAATCCGAAACCGCAAAACTTTTTCTGTGTTTTTTTCGTCCCAGGCCTAAAAAACTCTCAAAATACGCGTTGCATCAGGATGGCATCACGATATTTCCTACCATCATACAGCCAATCCTTGATGTTGGCAGATACTTCATACCCCATCTTTCTGAACAGGCCAAGAGAGGCTTCATTGGTTACATCGACATATGCATACAACTGATGAAGATGTAACACCTGAAGGGCATAATCCGCCACAGCCTCCAACGTGCTGCTGCCAAAACCCTGCCTACGGAAGTCATTTAGGATAATCAGCCCTACCTCTGCCCTGCAGTTGCTGGGATCGAAGTTCACTACATCTGCGATGCCCACCACCTGATGCTGCTCGTTTTCTACCATCATCCTCACCTGACGATCCACATAGATGTCATCAGAGGCATTGGCCACATAGTCATGAAGCGTATAACGGGAGTAAGGCACATTCGTCGCACCGACATTCCACAATTTGACATCATTCTCAATCTTATAAAGCAGATCAAGATCCTCTGGTTCAACAGCCCGCAAATGGATGGATGGTTTACTCGTATTCATAAGTGCAGTTTTTTACGTAAAATATCTGTCAGTGCGATAAATGCACGGAAATAGATCGCCATCTTCACTGGCACTGTATAGACCATACTCAGATGACTGTAATGTTTCTGAAAGAAGATCAGCATGGCCTGATAGAACACATGCACATAGCGGTAGTCACTCTTCTGGGTGGATTTGCCTTTGTAGTGGATGATGGAATATGGAAGATACCAATTCTCCCACCCGCCCTTCAGCAGACGGTATGACAAGTCAATATCCTCACCATACATAAAGAAATCCTCATCCAACAGACCGATCGTCTTCAGTGCCTCATGTCTTAACAGACAAAAAGCACCACTTATCACCTCTATCCGACAAGGCTGATCCCATGGCAGATGACTCATATAATAACGTTTCGTGAAACCCAGCATCTTCAAGGCAGCCACCCAAGGGGTTGGCAACGCACGTCTCGACTCTGGGGCTCTCGATCCATCCTCATAACACATCATCACACCGGCACCGCCAGCTTTCGGATGTTCATCCATAAACGTGAGCACCCCACGAAGCGTATCTTCAGCCACCACCGTATCAGGATTCAGCAGCAACACATAATCTGCCTGTGATTGACGGATGGCCTGATTATTGGCTTTGGAAAAACCGAGGTTCTCCTGATTCTCAATCAGTCTGACCCACGGATACTTTTCACGCACGGTCACTACACTGTCATCATCGGAGTGGTTATCCACCACAAACACCTCACCCTCGATACCTTCAAGGGCTTTTTGTACGCTCTGCAGACATTGCTCCAGATAGTTGCGTACATTATAGCTGACGATGACAACACTCAGTTTCATGCTTCCGTCTCGGCCTCGCAACGGCTCTCACTTGGATAGACAAACGGCAGACAAAGTACCAAGATGATACCCAGATAACCGAAGGTCGTATTCATATATAAATAATATAATAAGGTGTCGGCCCATAACGGAAACAGCAGCAGCACAAGTCGGATAGCGCCCCATTTCCTCAAGGCAACAGCCTTATCAGATATCAGTTCCTGATGTATCTTCTCAAACTTAAACAGGCGCAATGCCAAGAAGGCACAACCCAGTGTCATCAGTTCCATCAGAAAAGTCAATAGGAACTCCGATTGTTTATCCGTAGCCAACAGGCCAGGCACTACCACCTCTGTCTCGTAAATACAGACAATCATCAAAGGCAAAACGGTACCTGACACAAACACGGTCATCAACTGATTCTTCGTCTCTTTCATCTTTCTTTATCTTCAAATAAGGTTCGGTTCATAATCGAGCGACCCAAGGTCACCTCGTCAGTATATTCCAGTTCGTTACCCACGGCGATACCACGGGCAATCACACTGATCTTCACATCGTAGCCAGCCAGCTTACGGTAGATATAGAAGTTGGTGGTGTCGCCTTCCATGGTGGGACTGAGTGCCAGTATCACCTCTTGGATGTTACCCTCTGCCACACGTTTCACCAAAGATTCAATCTCTATGTCACCAGGGCCGATACCATCCATCGGTGATATAATACCGCCCAACACATGATAGCGCCCATGATACTGTTGGGTGTTCTCAATGGCCATCACATCCTGAATACTCTCAACGACACAAACGGTTGAGGCATCCCTGCGCGGATCTGCACAGATGGGGCACGTATCCGTATCGCTGATATTATGGCAAGTGTGACAGTACTTCACTTCACGCTTCAACTGACTGACAGCCGCAGCAAACTGCTCCACATCCTCCGAATCCTGACGGAGCATCCACAGCACCAGCCTCAAGGCGGTCTTGCGTCCGATACCTGGCAGCTTCGAGAATTCCGTCACTGCCTTCTCTAACAGTTGTGAGGGGTATTGTTGTTGTATCACTATTTAATGTTTAATGTTTAATGTTTAATGTTTAATGTTCAATTCTCAATCTCCGATAGTTCCAGCCAGCGCATACTCTTCTCGTCGAGTTCTTCGTTGAGCACTGGCAGACGCTTACTCATCGTTGTTATGTCCTCTACCGATGTAGTGCCACCACAAAGGGCTTCCTCTATCTGTTTTTTCTCAGCTTCCAAAGCCTCGATGTCTTTCTCCAATTGCTCAAGTTCACGCTTTTCTTTGTAAGTAAGCTTGCGCTTCGTCTCTCGAGTCTCATTCGATGGCTTGGGTTCACTTGAGGGTTTAGAGGTGCTCTGAGGCTTTGCCTCTTTAGGCTTTAAGTCGTTCCACTCCCGATACTGCGTATAGTTGCCTGGGAAATCCTTAATCTCCCCATCGCCATTGAACACCAAGAGATGATCTACCACCTTATCCATGAAATAGCGATCATGGCTGACGACAATCACACAACCAGGAAAGTCCTGCAGATATTCTTCCAGAATCTGCAGCGTCACGATATCCAGGTCGTTCGTAGGCTCGTCGAGCACCAGGAAGTTGGGGTTCTTCATCAGCACCATACAGAGATACAGTTTCCTACGCTCTCCACCACTCAACTTATACACATAGTTATGTTGCTGTTCGGGCGTAAAGAGGAAATACTGCAGAAACTGGGAAGCCGAGAAATGCTTACCGCCACCCATATCGATATACTCCGCAATGTCCTTCACGACATCGATCACTTTCTGCTGCTCATCAAACCGCAATCCTTCCTGAGAGAAATAACCGAAGCGCACGGTATCGCCAATGTCAAAGCGACCACTGTCTGGTGGCACCATCCCCAACAGCATTTTGATAAAGGTGGATTTGCCCGTACCGTTATTGCCCACGATACCCATTTTCTCGAAACGTGAGAAGTTATAATAGAAATCCTTCAAGATCACCTTGTCATCGAAAGCCTTCGACACATACTGACACTCGAAGATCTTCGAACCAATATAGACATTACGCGACTTCAAACGGATCTGACGTTCCTCAATCCGCTGCTTAGCCACCTTCTCCAGTTCGTAGAAGGCCTCTTCCCGATAACGGGCCTTGTGGCCTCTGGCCTGCGGCATACGGCGCATCCATTCCAACTCAGTACGATACAGGTTGTTGGCTCGTGCAATCTCAGCCCGCTTGTTGTCAAGACGCTCCTGACGTTTCTCCAGATAATAGCTGTAGTTGCCACGATAGGTATAGATGGTCTGATCGTCAAGTTCCAGAATAACAGAGCACACCCTGTCGAGGAAGAAACGGTCGTGCGTCACCATCAGCAACGTTTTGTTACCACGACTCAGAAAACCCTCCAACCATTCAATCATCTCCAAATCCAAATGGTTCGTCGGCTCATCAAGAATCAACAGGTCAGGATCGGTAATCAGCACATTGGCCAGTGCCACGCGTTTCTGCTGTCCACCACTCAGCTGCCCCATCGGCTGTTGTAGATCCTTGATCTTTAACTGAGTCAGTATCTGTTTGGCTTTCAGCACTTTCTCAGGATCCCCTTCATGATTAAAGCAAGCATCCAACACACTTTCCGAAGGGTCGAAGACGGGGCTCTGTTCCAACATCCCCACACGTAGATCGCGACGGAAGATAATCTCTCCCGAGTCATAACCCTCCTTACCCGAGAGCACTGACAAGAGCGTTGATTTTCCAGTACCGTTCTTGGCTATCAATCCCACCTTCTGCCCTTCGGCAATGGAGAAACTGATATTTTCAAAGAGCACCAACGAGCCGAACGACTTTGTCAGCTGCTGAACGTCTAAGTATGGTGTTTCCTTCGCCATTCTTTTATTTTTGCAACGGACTTCAGGACTTAAGGACTTTTTCTTTAGTCGTTTTAGTCCTGTTGTCCGTTGCTAAATGATTGATTTATTAATTTGTTCAATGTAATCCAAAATCTCCTCGCGGCCTTGTTTCTTTTCAGAAGAGGTCACGAAGATAGGTGGCAATTCTTCCCACGTCTCACTCAGCACCTTCTTATAGGCCTCCACATTCTGGCTGACCTTACCCACACTCAGCTTGTCGGCCTTCGTAAACACGATGGCGAAAGGTACGCTACTCGCACCCAACCACTGAATGAAATCGAGATCCACTTTCTGAGGTTCCAGACGAACATCCACCAACAGAAACACATTCACCAACTGTTCCCGCTGCAGAATATAGCCGTTGATCATCTGTTCCAGTCGCTGAATCTCCTTCTTCGAGCGCTTGGCAAAGCCATAGCCAGGCAGATCCACCAGATACCACTCATTATTAATAATAAAATGGTTGATGAGCAACGTCTTTCCTGGTGTCGCTGAAGTCTTAGCCAACTTTTTGTTATTCGTCAGCATATTGATCAGACTCGACTTCCCGACATTCGAACGTCCGATAAAGGCATATTCGGGCTTCGTGTCCTTTGGGCACATCGACTCCCGAGGCGCGCTTAACGTGAATTCTGCTTTCTTAATTTCCATCACTTTTTCATTTTTCGGCGACAAAGTTACGAAAAAAATCCAAAATTATTTGGAAGTTCGCAAAATAATACGTACCTTTGCATCGTTTTTCAAAACATTGCTTCCGTTCGAGAAGCATTTCAATCACATTTTTTCAATTTCAAGGTAGAGTTTATATACTATCATTATGTATACAAAAGAAGAATTAGAAGCTATGGAGATACCCCAGCTGATGGGTATCGCTAATGAATTAGGGGTAAAGGTCTCACAAGACAGTGCCCTTGAGGACGTGATCTACGCCATCATCGACAAGGCTGCCGAAAACAGTGCTGCCGGTGAGGAAGCACCTAAGAGAAAGCGTACTCGTATTGCGAAGAAAGACACGAGTAAGGTCTATACCGTCAAAGGCGCCGATGGTGAGAACCTCGACAGCAAGAGTAACCGTACCACGAAGAAGACCGAGCCCGCTTCACTTTTCAGCGACATGCCGATAGAAGCACCTGAAGTGGCTGCAGAACCCGAGCCAGAGGCACCAGCTCCCAAGCGTCGTGGCAGAAAGTCCAAAGCACAGTTAGAGGCTGAGGCAGCTGCCGCCGCTGAAGCAGAAGCTGCTGCAGTGAAAGAAGCAGAAGAGGCCGTTCCTGAGCAGCAAGTCATGGACGTACCTGAGGCACAGGAGTTTGCAGCTGGTAATACCGAGGAATCCGGTGTTGATGCCAATGCAGTAGCCATGCTGCGCGAGAAGATGAGTGCCCATAAGGAGCCCGAACTGCGCGACGAGGTGGATGAGGATGGCGTCTGGATGGGCGACCCCGGTGACGGCACAGACTTCATCACCATCGTCGATATCCCCATTGAGGATCAGGAGGCACTGCCCACCCTCGATATGTTCGACCGTCCTGTGGTACAGCAGGAGATGGAGCCCACCTTTGCCCGTAATACGGAGGCTGCCCGTTACGACTTTGGAGATATCATCACGGCCAATGGCGTTCTGGAGTGCCTGTCAGATGGTTACGGCTTCCTGCGTAGCTCTGACTACAACTATCTGTCATCGCCCGATGATGTCTATGTGTCTCCCCAGCAGATTAAGAAATACGGTCTGAAGACGGGTGACGTGGTGGATTGCACCGTTCGTCCGCCTCACGACAATGAGAAATACTTCGCCCTCTCAACGGTGAAGACCATCAATGGCCGTGTACCTTCTGAAGTGCGTGACCGCGTGGCCTTCGAGCACCTCACCCCACTCTTCCCTGAGGAGAAGTTCACCCTTTGTGGCGACAGGGCTACCACGAACCCCAGCGTTCGTATCGTCGATCTGTTCTCGCCCATCGGTAAGGGTCAGCGTGCACTGATTGTGGCCCAGCCGAAGACTGGTAAGACCGTCCTGATGAAGGACATTGCCAATGCCATCGCTGCCAACCATCCCGAGGCTTACATCATGATGCTGCTCATCGATGAGCGTCCTGAGGAAGTAACGGATATGGCCCGCACGGTGAACGCAGAGGTGATTGCCTCTACCTTCGATGAGCCTGCCGACCGTCACGTAAAGATTGCCGGTATCGTTCTTGAGAAGGCCAAGCGCATGGTGGAGTGTGGTCACGATGTCGTGATCTTCCTCGATTCTATCACCCGTCTGGCTCGCGCCTACAACACCGTGGCTCCTGCCTCTGGTAAGGTGCTCACCGGTGGTGTCGATGCCAACGCCCTGCAGAAGCCCAAGCGTTTCTTCGGTGCAGCCCGTAACATCGAGGGTGGCGGTTCGCTCACCATCATCGCTACGGCTCTGGTAGATACTGGTTCAAAGATGGATGAGGTGATCTTCGAGGAGTTCAAGGGTACTGGTAACTCTGAAATCCAGCTCAACCGCTCACTCTCCAACAAGCGTATCTTCCCCGCCATCGACCTGGTACTGTCTTCTACTCGTCGCGACGATCTGCTGCTTGATGAGACCACGCTCAACCGCATGTGGATCATCCGCAAGTTCATTGCCGAGATGACACCAGTAGAGGCCATGAACACCATCCGCGACCGCCTCGTCAACACACGCAGCAACGAAGAGTTCCTAATGTCGATGAACGGATAACGGATAAGAGTTTTATTTCATTCAAATCATAATCATAAGCGGTGCTTCTCATTAAAGAAGCTCCGCTTATTGTTTACAAAAGTAATTTTTGTCGGATTTGTTGTATTTTATGTGAATCTGAAGCAAATGATAAATGACATAAATATAGCTATTTCCTAGAATTAAATCCAGCACTTGCTACAATTAAATGTAACAAATGCTAGAATTAAATCTTGCAAGCCGTGTGCATAATAGGCTAAATCACGGCTACTAAAATTATTCCCCAACCATCTTTGAAGTGGTTGGGGAATTGATGTTTTATCGGGGATTGTTTGTTTCGAAAATTTTCATGCGTTCTTCTAAGAGATCGTATTGGTGATCTTCGATGAATGAAGTACACACACGCAAACCTTCCTGTTCAGAACCGCAGGTGATCAGACAGATGGCTGACACACCGTAGTACATCAGTTCAAGCGCCAGCTGACCAGAGGTCATGCCTGGATAGCCGATGGTGAAATAAAATCCGTCGGCGATGGGCTCATCGAGATCTTTGTCATAGACTACATAAAATTTATGACGACAGAAGATCTCCTTGAGTTTCTTGGCACGCTCACCATAGACGCTGACCTCCTTGCGGAAGTCGTATTTGCCTTCGTAGGCGGCTTTCAGCATGGCAGCCAAGGCGTACTGGGCACTGTGGCTCGTACCTGAGCTCAAAGCGTAAAGCATACGGGTGGAGAACACAGGACCGAACGGCAGACCCTGATAACGCTCTGACAAGTCGTCGAAATGACGATGGAACAAAGCATCGGAGATACAGGTGACACCGATACGCTCGCCTGCATAGCTGAACGCCTTAGAGCCGCTGATCAGCAGCATGTAGTTGTCGGTATAGCGAGCCACCGTAGCCTGATAAGGTGCCTCAAACGGTTTTGAAAGATCCTTACGGAAGTCCATGGCGAAATAAGCCAGATCCTCCATCACGATGGTATCGTATTTCGTAGCGAGTTCACCAATTACCTGCAACTCTTCCTCACGCAGACAGATCCACGAGGGGTTGTTGGGATTGGAATACACGATGGCGCAGATGTTGCCCTTAGAGAGATAGCTCTCGAGCTTCGGACCTAACTTCTCACCACGGAAATCATACACATCGAAGGTCTGATACTTCACGCCCATCACCTCCAGTTGCATCTTCTGAACAGGGAAGCCCGGGTCGATGAACAACACGGTATCCTTCTGCTTATCGCGCTGCGAACAGGTGAGGAACGAGGCGAAGGTGCCCTGCATCGAACCACTCACGGGGATACAGCCCTCGGGCTTGATATCGATACCGATGAAGGCCTTCACAAACTGAGAGGCAGCCTCTTTCAGTACGGGCGTACCCTGAATATCGGGATACGAATGGGCGATACCGTCTTTCAATGCCTGAATCTGTGCATCGACACCCACCTGAGCCGCAGGCAGACCAGGGATGCCCATCTCCATCTTGATGAACTCTACCCCACTCGCCTTCTCGGCCTTGGCTGCCACCTGCTTTACTTCACGGATCGTTGCCTTGGCAAAATCGGTAATGCCAAGCTCTGCCACGAGTCCGTCAACGATTTCTTTCTTAATAGGCGTTTCCATCATTTCTGTGCTTGTTTACCGATGGCGAGTGCCTTGATGTTTGCCTCGACGATAGCCTCGCCTTTGCGTCCGAAGACACGACGGATGGCATCCTCAAGTTTGTCATACTCAATACCCAGTGCCTTCTGGGCAGCACCCAACAGGATCACGTTGGCAGAACGGGGCACGCCATTATCCTTGGCTGCCTGCTCGATATCCAGCATAATCACATTGCTGATCTTCTGAAGATCAGCCTTGATCGTCTCGATGTCGGGATAGTTGGGGATATTGATGAAGGGTGTGCTGGACGTGATGATCCAACCGTCCTTAGCCAGGAACGGCAGATAACGCAGGGCCTCCATGGGTTCCATAGAGATAATCACGTCGGCACCGCCTAAGGGAATCAGATCGCTGCTGATGGGATTGCTGGAGATACGCAGATTCGACTGCACATCACCACCACGCTGACTCATGCCGTGAACCTCTGCCTGCTTGATGTAGAGGTTCTCCTTCATGGCAGCCTCACCGATAATCGTGGCGATAGAGAGGATACCCTGTCCTCCTACACCGCAAAGAATAATATCTGTTTTCATTTTGCTGCTTTCTTTTGTTTAAGATGACGTTGTAATGTCTGCATGCACTCACGACGCGGAATAATCACACTCACACCATGATAGTTGATCTCATCGCGGATGGCCTGCGTAATCTCAGGCATATTCTTGGGGATGGGGTTCACTACCTTCAGGTGATCCTCAGAAAGACCGAGACCTTTACAGATAGCCTCAAACTTGTTCGTGCCAGCCGAATCCTGACCACCCGTCATGGCTGTTGTCAGGTTATCAGAGATGATGACGGTGATATCCGCATTCTCATTGATGGCATCGAGCAAGCCCGTCATACCAGAATGGGTGAAGGTGGAGTCGCCGATAATCGCTACGGCTGGCCACTGACCTGCATCAGAGGCACCCTTCGCCATCGTGATCGAAGCACCCATATCCACACAAGAATGAATAGCCTTATAAGGCGGCAGGAAACCGAGGGTATAGCAACCGATATCGCCAAACACACGGGCATTGGGATACTCCTTCAGAACTTCGTTCAGAGCGGTATAGACATCACGGTGACCACAACCTTGACAAAGTGCAGGCGGACGCGGGGTGACATCCTCGCATGGGGCATAGCTCTCTGAGCTCTCGATGCCCAGGGCTTTCTTCAGGAAGTCGGGATTGAGCTCACCAGTACGAGGCAGCTCGCCCGTGAGACGACCCTTGATCACTGCATTGCCGGGCATCACGCCACGCACCTGATCCTCAATGAACGGCTGCCCCTCTTCGGCAATCAGCACAAACTCGCAATCGTCGGTCATGCGACGGATGAGTTTCTTAGGAATCGGATAATGCGAGATCTTCAGCACAGGGTAAGGACAACCATCAGGATAGCACTCCATCAGATAGTTGTAGGCAATACCACTGGCGATGATACCCAGTTTATGATCGGCGGCATCGATATACTTGTTATATTTGGAATCGACTGCCATCTGCTCAAGGATGGGCTGCTGACCAGTGACGACCACATTACGTTTGCGGGCGAAAGCTGGCAGGAGCACCCAATTAGAGGCCTGAGCATCGTAGTTGAGTTCGTTCTGCTGACGGGGCTCGTCGGCAACCTCCACAACGGCACGGCTGTGAGCCATACGGGTGGTGACGCGCATCAGGATCGGCAGATGCAGCTGCTCTGACAAATCGAAAGCCTCGCCCATCATGTCGTAAGCCTCCTGCTGAGAGCTGGGCTCAAAGGTAGGAATCATGGCAAACTTAGCGTAGAAACGAGAGTCCTGTTCATCCTGTGAAGAGTGCATCGACGGGTCATCAGCCACGAGCACAATCAGACCGCCGTTCGTACCCGTCATCGCAGAGTTCACAAACGGATCGGCACAGACATTCAATCCCACATGTTTCATACACACCAGCGCACGCTTGCCCATATACGACATACCGAGGGCAGCCTCCATAGCGGTCTTCTCGTTGGTTGACCAGCGGCGATGGATATTTCTCTCCTTGGCGACGGGTGAGTCCTGAATATACTCGGTAATCTCCGTCGAAGGTGTTCCAGGATAGGCATAGACACCACTCAGGCCTGCATCGATGGCACCCTGAGCAATGGCCTCATCTCCCAATAACAGTTTTTTCATATCTAATAATGTTTATACAAAATTTTGCGCAAAGTTACTACTTTTCAGTTGAATAAACAAAAAAAAGCGGCCTTATTTGCATAAAGCCGCATTTATATACAGAATTGTTTCAATTTAGAATGTATATCCAATCGTCAGCAACAGCTGGTGGCGATTGAACTTCACTTCCTTCACACCGGTATTCATACCGATCGATGAGTAGCCTGCATAAGGCTGGAAGGGATGGAAGTCACCTTTCGTCATGTTATACTGGTAAGCCAGATCCATATTCACGCCGCCTACCTTATAGCCGAGACCGCAGGTGATGCGATGAGTATCCTTCCAGTTCACATAGTCGGTGGTAGAAGAATAAGATACGCCAGGCGACTCAATCGTCATATCACGCACGCCGTTCTGCTCATAGCCTGAAGACACGTAGTTGTAACCGAGGCGGATGGCAAAGTCAGATACAGGCTTGTATTCTGCGCCAACTCTCAAGGTGTGGACACCTTTCAGCGACTTATCCGTATTGGCATTCATCGCATCGTCGGTGTATGAGGGAGAATAGCCGTAGTCGTCATACCAATAACTATCACCCTTGTTCACACGATTGGAAGCGTTGCTGTAGTCTGAATACTCATAGCCGAAGCCGAGTGCCAGCTGAGTACCAACGGTGTGACCCAGGCTCAAACCGAACCTCCAAGGGGTATATAACTTGAAGTCGTATTCCTGATGGCTCTGACCGTCATCCCAATAGCCCGTCTGACTGTTATTCAGCATATAGCTGTCGTTGGTCGTATTGAGGTCATACCATGTCGGAGAGCTGATAGACAAGCCGATACGGAAGGGAGACTCTGCAGAGGGACGGAAGATGACACCAGCCGTCACATCGAGACCCGTACCCTTGATGCGGCGCACGTCAGAGACAGCCACCGAACCGATGGGATCGTCGTTGATATCCACGAGTGTCTCAGCATACTCGCTATAGCCACGATAGTTCACACTCTTCACGCCAACGGTGAGCCCCCAGTAGAAGCGATCGTTTGAGTTACCACTGACATTGAAGTCGAAGTTGTTGATCCAACCACGATGAGCTCTGTCGAATGTATAGGCATTGGCATCATTATAATAGACCCAATCGGCAGTGGGATCCTGCAGATGCTTTTCTACATCACACATCAGCACATTGGCATTCATATAGTCTGATTCACTATAAGCCCATGAACGATCATTGACGCCATAATAGCCAATCGCCTCATCCTGCATATTCGTATCGAAGTAATACACGCCAGAGGCTGCTTTCGCATAGGTCAAGCCATTCTGTGAACAGCCTCTCAACGCATTGGCCGCATTAATGATCTGATTGAAGTTCTTGCTCTTATGGAAGTTGAAGGCGAAGTTGATGAACGACGAACGGCTTATTCTGGAAGAATAGACGAATCCTGCCTGATCGAAGCTGATCGTGGTCTTGCTCTTGTTATCAAACTTCTCCACATCCTGCTGAGAGACGAAGCCAAGACTGATGCTGGCATGGGAATGGCGGAACAAGCCGATACCTGCAGGGTTTGTAGAGATGGTGGAGAGATCAGCACCAAGGGCATCCATCGCACCACCCATACCCACATAACGGGCTGTACCATTCAGATCGCTACCCAGCAAACGGGCACTCTCGTATGTATCCTGTGCAGCTACGGGCAGGATAGCTGCCATCACTAAGGCTGCAAAACAAAATTTTCTCTTCATATTCTTATTTATGTTGAATTATCCAAAGTGAATACATCCTATCTTCTGCCACCGAGGCCACCACCACGACTTCCGCCGCCACCGCCTCCGCCGCGGGAACCACCACCGCCGAAGCTACCGCCTCCGCCACGAGAACCGCCGAAGCTGCCACCACCGCTGTAGCTGCCACTGCCACGATAGCCACTAAAGCTACCTCCTGATGAAGAGCTGCCACGATAGCCGCTGAAGTTGCCACTACCACTGCGAATGTTATTTCCGCTGCTGTAGGTCCTGCCACCACTCATGGCATTGGCACGCTGACGCAAGCTGCTGTTTCTTTGCATATTGCTATAGCCGGTATATCCATGACGATAGCTACGCGTTGAACCGTCACGACGAATCGTACCTGTACCGATGGTGCGATATGTACGTCCACCTCCACCACCTATAACAACGACGGGACGATAATACGGATAACGCCAGCCCCAATAGCCTCTATAATACCAGGGATCATACCAACCGGCATAACCATAATACCAAGGATCGTACCAGTACCAGCTGCTATAATAAGGGAAATACCAAGGATCATACCATGGGTCATACCAGCCCCAACGGCTGTAATACCAAGGTGAATGCCAGCCCCACCAAGTATCACGACCTGACCTATAACCTGCCCAATAAGCACTGTCCAACTGATATTCATCGAAGCGGCTCATCCGCTTCGTCAGTTCGAAGTCCTCACGGAGGGAATCAACAGAGTCAATCTGCTCCACCTGGCTTTTGAACCTGCGGTTATATTCATCCACACTACGATTACTGCCAGCATAATAGGTATCCTTCGGCAAGCCGAACTGATCCTGAGCTTCCTCAACAACTGCCGACTTTTTCTTTTTCGACACGAAATAGAGGTCATCATCCTGAGCCATCATTGCCAACGGCATGGCTCCGACAAGCATGGAAATTAATAACAGTTTCTTCATCTTCTTCGTCGTTTTAATGATTCACGTTGCAAAAATACAACGAATTTTAGTGCAAAATTAGGGAAAAACCCTAACTTATGAGAGGAATTTCCCTATTTTTTGTAATTTTGCGCTAAAAATTAACATCTTATGAAATATTTCGAAGTAGATTTCACCATTTCGCCCTATTCTGCCGATGCAAGTGATGTGCTTGCCGCGATGGCAGGAGAAGCAGGATTCGAGACTTTTGAAGAGACAGAGACTGGTCTGAAAGGCTATGTCCAACAAAGTCTTTTCGACGCGTCAGAACTCAAGACAGCCTTAGAGGATTTCCCCTTTGAGGATACCACCATCAGTTATGATATTCGGGAGGCAGAAGATCGCGACTGGAATGAGCAGTGGGAACAAGAAGGCTTTGAACCGATTGTTATCTCCAATAACCTAGTCATTAACGACGGAAGGCATTTACCAGATGACTCACTTTTCGCTACTCACTCTTCACAGCTCACTTCTATCGAGATCGATGCGAAGTTAGCTTTCGGCACTGGTACCCACGAGACCACAAGGATGATCTGTTCTACCCTCCTCGAACTCTTCGGACATCTCTCACCTCTCTCCACTCTCCACTCTCCACTAAGAGTCTTGGATTGTGGCACAGGCACTGGCATCCTTTCCATCTGTGCCCTCAAACTTGGTGCCCAGGAGGCTATCGGCTATGATATCGATGACTGGTCGGTAGATAATGCACGCCACAATGCCGTCATCAATCAGGTAGATGACCGCTTCACATCCTTGTTGGGCGATGCTTCTATATTAAATAAGGTGGAAGGCACCTTCGATCTGGTGATGGCAAATATCAACCGTAACATTCTGTTGAATGATATGCCTCAGTTTGTATCGAAGATGAACGCTGGCGCTACATTGATCCTGAGCGGTTTCTATACCGATGACTGTCAGATTCTGATAGAGAAAGCCCAGACGTTAGGACTTTCCCTGCAACAGCAGAAAGAGGATCAGCAGTGGGCTTGTCTCGTTTTGAAGCGTTAGCCGAAGACAAAACGCAGACACCCCACCAACTGTACTGCAAAGAGATAGAACACCAGCAGCGGAGCCCCTTTGGCGATACCAAAGGACAATGCCTGCAGGATATCCGACAGATTCTGCATCACACCAGCCATCAGTCCAAAGGCCACACTGAAGATACAGATGCCAAAGGCGATGATGGGCACCAGACTACGGCTGAAAGCTGACGGGAAGAGATGACCTGTGGCTGAAAGGAGGATGGCATGAGGCATCAGCGTCAACAGGATGATGATGACGACATAGATCAGCAGGAAAGCCAATGCCACATAGAGCGCCAGACGATCGCGGAAGTTGATACTTTTCTTGCCGCCGAAGATGGTAGTCACCCTACTCTTCTGCAAGCATCCTAAGGCACACATCAACACCAGCAATCCCACTAACACCGGAGAGGCTATCAGGTCGTTAAACGAACTGAAGAACCATCTGATACCCTCTGAGGAGAGTAACGAGCGTACCCCTTCTACCCGCATGGCAGACAACAGCCACGAGAGAATCACCAGCAATGTCTCAGCTATAAATGTAACCAGACAGAGCCAGCCCAGTCGTTGGTGGTACTTACTCGTCATCAGGTTCGAGGTTGTCAATATCCAATACGCGCAACTCCAAGGCTCTTACCACCAGACGAGTGGCATTCACACCTGTGGTTCCTTCTGGGAAGAGTTTCTGAATCAGTTCGTTCTGACGTTTCTCCAAACTTTTCACTCCGAAGGGCATACCTCTCAGATTGGTGATCTGCTCTTTAGTATAGCCCAAGGCCAGATGTCTCAGAAAACGCTCGTCGTACTCATCGATCTCATAGTTCACAAGAGCCTCCTGTTTCACCAGCTGTCCACTGACGGCAGCCTTGAAACGCTCCACAATCTTCTCGAGGATTGGCTCGTTGAACACCAGCTGCTTACCATCCATCACAGCTGACACATCGCGACGCGTCAACAACTCTCCAGTCTTCAAGATGATACCATCAGCCCCTGCATCGAGCACATCAACCCAGAGTTTCTCATTCAGGATCTCACCCGTGAAGATCAGCACCTTCACGTCAGGATGCGACTCCTTAGTGTGTCGGCACAGTTCCACACCAACGGTTGTAGAGCCACCCAGACCTAAGTCGAGCAATACGAGATCAGGAATCTGCTGCTTCAGCAGTCGCCAATAACTCTGTTCATTGTCTGCCGTACCGATGACCTCAGCCTCGGGGATGTCGTTACGGATGATACCCTGTGTCCCTTTCAACTCTAGGGGCACGTCTTCCACTATGATTACTTTGAATTTTTCCATACGCTTGGTAATGTTATGATCATATTTGTTATTCCTTCTATCAATGTGGCATAGATACCACAGCCTCTTCTGTTGGTGGCTTCTCCATGATCCCTGATAATCTGCCTACAAAGCAGATAAGGCAGATGATCTTTCGAGGGGGTGAAGAGATCACGGGCCTGTTCCTCAGTGAGCTTCAGCTGAGGCATGGGGATATGGATCTCCACATAGGGACCGTCCTGTGGTAGATACTGGATGTCGGGATGTTTTTCACCTGACTGCTTCTTCAGGATCTCAAAGAGATAACGCACAAGGTTCTCATCGCCGAGGATCCCATGCTGCAGAGGTTTCAGATGAAGTTTTGTCGGAGCCACCTGATGCATCGCCTGTGCACTAAGAATACCATAGAGTTCACGATAATAGGTGGCCACCTCTGCCAATGACGCCATATCGCCTGCATCCAACAGCTGACAGATACGGCTGGGATAATACATCGTTTCGTGTTTCAAGGTTGAGAGACAGTTGTCGAGCACGGCATTCGTCACGTGCAGGTTGTTGTCTTCCAACTCCAGACGTCTGATTTCATCATCCAACATCTCAAACTCCGTCTCACGCTGTTGATCCTTCATAAATCGGTCATAGAGACGATGACGATAATAGAGCAGATACCAGGCTGGTACGATGGATACCAACAACAGCACCAGAAGGATGACGCCCACCGTCTTGTTGGTCTGCGACTGTTGCATGGCCCTGCAGTATTCACCCAACGAGTTATCTGCCGACATCTCCTTGAAGAGTTGAGTGTAGATGCGGTTATTATAATTATAGAGATGCCACTGATGGAGGGCCAAGGCAGCAACAGCACTCTCGTTACGGATATCGAGAATCACGTTATAGTTGGTCTTCAAGCCGTCGTGGAACCATTTGATTTCAGGGAAAGTCAAAGAGGCATCACCCTCTGCCAGCATCAGGTCTCGGCCCTTAGGATTCAAGGCTTTATAATGGGCATTCAAGTAATAGCGGCAGGAATCGGCAAACTGCATCGTGCGTTCAAACGTACCATGGATATTCGAGAAATAGGCAGAGTCAGCAAACGCATTGGCTTTCTCTAACGGCGTAAAACCTTGTGCCTGTGCCGTCAGACTACCAAACGACAACAGCACAAAAATCAGGCGCAACACACCCTTAGGCAGACGGAAGAAAAGACGTGTACCCTTTCCTAACTGACTGGTAGCTGCGATACTACAAACAGAGAATATCTGACTGATCTTGCGGTATTTCTCGATGATACCCTTACAGTTCAGCAAGCCAAACCCGTGACCTTCAACAATTTTGTGATCAAAGAGATGTGCAAGCTGTTCTTCAGTCATGCCGTTGCCTGTATCTTCCACCGCTATCTCCACATATTGATCTTCCTCCGTAGCAGAAACCTTCACCTCTCCACCTTTCTCCGTAAACTTTCGGGCATTGTCGGCAAGGGTATTCAACATAAACAATGTCAGCACCTTATCTGCTTTTACCACAGCCTCAGTAGGTTCCACCTGCAAATCGACACCCTTTATCTGAAAGCCCGTCTTGCCTCTGCCGATGATATCAAACAGCTGCTGCAGCGGGAAACTCTCAATCTTCAGACTCAGCTCACCCTGACGCAGCTGAATCCAATAGGTCAGCACATCGTTATAGGCATTGATCTGGTCTGTCAGTTCCTGGATATATGAGATATTGGGATTTCCTGCATGACTGGCCTCATAGAGAATACGGTCTATAAAGGGTGTTATGGAATTAACCAACGACACCTTCGCCCGTTGTTCAAGATTTCTTCTCTCGCTATTCTCCACCCGTAACTGACTAGCTGCCAACAGCTCTTTCTTCTGTTCAAAGAGATCATCCGTCACAT
>Ga0310786_10001992_pt1 | contig 32175 bp, 27 predicted proteins | sample AusTroGonzalo_MG_FD_203881 | JGI IMG/M metagenome (GOLD analysis project Ga0310786, IMG submission 203881) | Bovine rumen microbial communities from tropical cattle in Woodstock, Queensland, Australia - Gonzalo_03 (v2) (version 2) | ecosystem: Host-associated > Mammals > Digestive system >...
AGCGGGAGAGGTTCCAATCGACCAAGTTTTCGAGCCAGTTGCCGAAACGTCCGGAACCAGTAGCGGCGGGTTTCCACTTGATGGTCTTGTTCAGCTCCATCATGCGCTCTTTGAACGCGGTCGTCTTGATGAACCAAGAGTCGAGCGGGTAGTAGAGCACGGGTTTGTCGGTGCGCCAGCAGTGCGGGTAATTGTGGGTGTGCTTCTCGCTCTTGAAAAGCTTGCCCTGCTCCTTCAGCATCACAACGATATCGACATCCAAGGATTTGTCCTTCTCCGTCTTGGTGGGGTCGTAGGCGTTTTTCACGAACTGACCTGCGTAAGGACGGTAATCCTCCACGTCCATAGAGTTTTTGACAAATTCGGGGTCGAGGTCCTCGATGCGGTAGAACTTGCCGGTACGATCGACCATGGGTTGGCGGATGCCGTCCTTGTCAATCATCACGAGCGGCGGGATGCCAGCGGCAGCGGCCACGCGCTTATCGTCGGCACCGAAGGTCGGGGCGATATGGACGATACCCGTACCGTCTTCCGTGGTGACATAGTCGCCAGGGATGATGCGGAATGCGCCCTCGCCGGGGTTCACCCACGGGATGAGTTGCTCATACGAAATGCCCACGAGGTCTTTGCCCTTGTACTCCTTCACAACTTCCGGAGCTTCCTTGAACATCGTGAGAACCAACGCTTTAGCCATCAAGATGTAGCAAGGCTGTTCCGTGTAAGGATGCACGGTCTTCAGCAGCACATAGTCAATATTCGGACCCACGCACAATGCGGTGTTGCTCGGCAACGTCCACGGGGTGGTCGTCCAAGCGATTGCGTAATTCGGCAATTCCTCATCAGCACCTAACTCCTTACTGCTCACTTTCAACTTAAACAGCGCCACGCAAGTGAGGTCTTTCACATCGCGATAGCAGCCCGGGAGGTTGAGCTCGTGGGAGCTGAGTCCAGTACCGGCAGCGGGAGAGTAGGGTTGGATGGAGTAGCCCTTATAGAGCAATCCTTTCTTGTAAAGCTCTGACAACAAATACCATACGGTTTCCATATACTTGTTGTCGAAGGTGATGTACGGGTGCTCAAGATCGACCCAGTAACCCATTTCGCGGGTAAGCTCGTCCCATTTGTCCTTGAATTTCATCACTTCGCGACGGCAGGCCTTGTTGTAGTCCTCCACGGAGATTTTCGTGCCGATATCCTCCTTGGTAATACCGAGGGTCTTCTCCACGCCGAGTTCCACGGGCAGACCGTGCGTGTCCCAACCGCCCTTTCTGCCGACGTATTTGCCGGTGAGGGTTTGGTAGCGGCAGACAATGTCCTTAATAGTGCGGGCCATCACATGGTGGATGCCAGGCATACCGTTTGCGGACGGCGGTCCTTCAAAGAAAACGAAGCGCTCATGCCCTTCGCGTGTGGATAAACTCTTGGCGAACACATCGTGTTCTTCCCAATATTTCAGCATTTCTTCCCCTAATTTCGGAAGATTAAGACCTTTGTATTCAGTATATTTCATTGATAAATAGATTTTTCCAAAAAACCTGCAAAGATACAAAATTTTTTGGGTTACTCGGTTATTTGCTCATGTGCGGTGAGACCCGATGAAGAAAATCAACGAATCCGTCGGGGACAGGTTTTTGCATCATAATACCCTGATTGTCAGAATACATGATGTAGATATTCTTTTTGGTTTCTATGATTAGGTGGATTGTATCATAATCAATGTTCGAGGAACCATTTTTCGTGATGGACTCGAAATGGTCATCATAAAAGCGGAATTCGCATACCTGATTGGCAACTAACTTATTTTGCATGAACGCTTTAGCCATTCTTTTATCGATACCGCGAAATAGAAACCAGTCGATGAAAAACAAATAAAATCCACACACAGCGGCCCAGAAGTAGTCGCCGTTTACCAGACAAAAAACGGTGGTCACAAGCAACAAAACATTGAGCACAGACAGAAAAACGACAATTTTCTTGTTCTTAAAGCGAAGCGTCCTGTTAAAACGCATGAACTCTTCTTTGGAATAGAGACTTTTTATGGTATATAAAGCTTGCATATCGTTGATATTATGCCATAAACATACAAAATCCAAAATTGAGAATAATGGTCGATTCCGTTATTTTATAGTGATGGTTTTAATAATCTCATCGAGTTCCTGCACGTGCTCAGGAGAGTCTGCTGTCAGAAGGCAGGAGACAATATAATTTTTCTGTATAAATACCACAATTCTCCCTTGAATATCAACACCTTCCACTGTGGCAGTGTAGTCAGCGGAAACATTGGGATAAGGTATGGGAAACTCTTTTACATCGCTGGTTTTCAATGATTTAAATGTGCTTCCCAACTCGGAAACTATAGTGGGTATGACTTCGTCGAAAAAGACTTTCCGCGCAAGATTAGTGGAAAGATCTTTTCCCAGATTTTTCGAAAAACTAATAGTGACCATAGAGATGGACTCTTCATCTTCGGGAGTCGTGCAGATAAAGGTATAGGATTTGTCTTGACGATCGTACTCTTTGTCTGTGATGATATAATTGTCTGGATAGCTGAGGAAAAGGCCCTGCCAAGAAAAAGATTTTGTTTTTGACCCAGTTTGACTCCATGCGGTGACAGCAAACACAAGGATGACAAAAGAGAAAATTATACGTTTCATATTTGTTATTATTTTTTGAAAAGACTTCTGTAATTCAACTAATTGCATCATATTCTCTAATTCTGCGAAGTCTGTCAAACAGGATTAGGATATGAAGGTGCAAAAATACAAAATAAATAATGTACTTTTGCCGCGAAAAATCCCCCAAAATGAAAAAGATAATCACTCCCATAATCCTTTTGACAATGATCACAGTTTCAGCGCAAAACGATTACACCCAATACGTGAACCCCATCATTGGGACGAACGGAATGGGGCACACCTTTCCCGGCGCGTGCTACCCCTTCGGCGGCGTGCAGGTGAGTCCTGACACGGACACCATCCCCCACAACATCAACGGCAAGTACCAGCCGGGAGTCTATGACTACTGCGCTGGCTACCAGTACCGCGACAAGACCATCGTGGGGTTCAGCCACACCCATTTCAGCGGCACCGGCCACTCCGACATGGGCGACATCTTGCTGATGCCCTTCACCGGCGAGGTGCAGCTCAACCCCGGCACCGCCGACAATCCTGACGGCGGTTATCGTTCGCGCTTCAGCCACGAGACCGAAAAGTGCTCGCCCGGCTACTACGAGGTGCGTCTTAGCGATGACGATATCCTCGTGCAGCTCACCGCCACCCCGCACTGCGGCATCCACAAATACACGTACCCCGAGGGCGAAACCCAGAAGCTTATCGTGGACCTCAACCACGCCATCTACAACTACGACGGCAAGGTGCTCTGGGCTTCCCTGCGCATGGAAGACCCCTACACGCTGACGGGCTATCGGATTACAAACGGCTGGGCAAGAGAGAATTACGTCTATTTCGCCATTCACTTCAGCAAACCCGTGGCGCACTACGGATATCAAGATTTCGGCAAGCAGGACTACAACGGTTTCTGGCGCCGCTTCGATCTCAACCACAATTTTCCCGAAATGGCAGGACGCAAGGTGGTGGCTTGGATAGAGTTTGAAGACGATAATGACCCTGTGTTGGAGGTGCAGGTGGCGCTTTCTGCGGTGGGTATGGATGGGGCTAAACTAAACCTATTCACCGAAACTGAGTTTGAAAAAGAGCAATACGTTTTCCAAAAGTTTTCTTTCGACGAAATCTATCAACAGACAAAAAAAGCATGGAATGACAAACTGGGCATATATCAAGCAAAAGGAACTCCCGACCAGCTTGCGATGTTCTACACCTCGCTCTACCATACGATGATCAATCCTTCTATTTATCAAGATGTTGACGGACAATATCGCGGGGTGGACCACAATATCCACCAAAACTTGGAAGGATACACCAACTACACGATTTTCTCGTTGTGGGACACCTACCGTGCCGAACATCCGCTGCTGAACATCATCGAACCAAAGGCCGCCTGTGATATGGTTTCATCCATGATTGATCACGCCGAGCAGAGCGTGCATCACATTTTGCCCATATGGAGTCATGCCGGTAACGAAAACTGGTGTATGATTGGCTATCACGGCGTGTCGGTGGTGGCAGATAACTATCTTTGCTATCATCCGAATTTTTATGGGGAAAATGTGAAGATGAATACTGCTCTCATCAACACGATGGTGTATTTGATTAACAGTGCGAATCTGGATTATTACGATCATACGGATACCTATAAGAAATTAGGATATGTTCCTTATAATCAATCCTCTGTCGGTACATCCATTACCTTGGAAAATGCCTATGAAGATTGGGTGATATACCATCTAATTGATATTGGCAAAATCTGTTCTATGTATGAAGAGATGAAGGAAAGTTACCGTCAGCGCGCGCTGAACTTCAAGAACGTCTTCAACCCAGAAACGGGCTTCGCGCAGGCGCGTTACGAGGATGGCTCGTGGAAGACGCCCGCCGACCTGCTCTCCACATCCAACGAGGGCTTCATCGAGGGCAATAGCTGGAACTATTCGTTCTACGTGCCGCACGATGTCAACGGGCTCATCAAGATCATGGGCGGCGACAAGGTTTTCGTGAACCGCTTGGAAGAGCTCTTCACAATGTACGTGCCGGACAAATTCTTCGCTGAAACCGAGGATGTTACCCGCGAGGGCATGGTGGGCGGCTACGTACACGGCAACGAACCTAGCCACCACATTCCGTACCTCTACATGTGGACTTCCCAACCGTGGAAGACACAACAGCGCGTGCGCGAGGTAATGAACAAAATGTACAAGAACAACATCGACGGACTGTGCGGTAACGACGACTGCGGACAGATGTCGGCGTGGTACATCTTCAGTGCGATGGGCTTCTATCCTGTCTGTCCCGCCAGCGGCCAGTACGTCTTCGGCGCGCCCTATCTGCCCGAAAACGTCCTCCATCTGCAAAACGGCAACACCCTGACTATCAAGGCTCCCAACGTCAGCGACAAGAACTGCTACATCCAATCCGTCACCCTCAACGGCAAACCGCTCCATAGCGCCTACATCACCTACGAGCAGATCATGGCCGGCGGCGAACTGGTCTTTACTATGGGCAGCAAGCCGAATAAGAAGTGGTTTGGGGAGAAGCCGTATTCGTTGGAATAAGGGGATGTATTCTCTTAAGAGAAAGATGTCCCTTGCATCAGCCATTCGGTCAATGCGACAATTTCACCGACAGTCTTGATACGAAACATGATGTCCATCCCTTCTTTGTCCGGACCCATCATCTCGTTCAAAAGCTTGTAGTCCAGACCGAAAGCGTTCATCCATGCGGCCAAGAAATCGATGCATTCCAAGTCGTACATATCAAGATCCCGCCGAAGTTCTGCTTCGTTGACGATGGCATCGGGGGACAGATCAAATTCCGTCGTTAGCAGATGTTTCACTTTGGTGGCGACTGGGGTGTCGGGAGTGTTGTTGTCGGGAATAGAGATTCCTTTTTCTTGTAAGAATTTGGAAAGATTGTACATACGGTTGGCATTATTTTGCGTCTTTTTCACTCAGATATTTTTCGATTAACGTTTCCAGTTCTTTATCAAGCTGTATCAAACATTCTTTCATCTTTTCTCTTTCTATTTGTGGCGGGACATCAGCATCTTTCAGCAGTGATTCATCGTTGATTGTGATTTCTTCCAGGTTGAAGCAGCAACCGAAAGCCTTTTTGCCGATTCTCTCAACGGAATCGGGAATGGTTATGCTCTTAAGATCAGAACAACCATAGAAAGCATTATCGCCTATCTCAATGATGCCATCCGGCATATATACTTTGGTTAATCTACAGCAGTCAGAAAATGCATAGTTTCCTATCGTACGAAGGCTGTTTGGCAACACTACACATTCTAAGTTAGTGCAGTCTATGAAAGCATTTTCTTCGATTCTTGTAACCTGAGGGAGGACGATGGTCTTGAGTCTTTTGCAACCAGCAAAAGCGAACTTTCCTATTGTCGTTACATTACTGTGCAGACCGAATTCATTACAGCCTTGAATAAGGATGTTGTATTCTGTGTCGATGAGTGCATCGCCAAAATGAGAGTGATAATAAGGGTTGTTATCATCGATTTTGAGTTGAGTTAAATGGGGACAATAAGAAAAAACTCCAACGCCGATTCTTGCTATGGAAGATGGTATCTTTATCTTTTCCAATCCAGTGTCGCGAAAGGCAAAATCTCCGATAACCCTCACCGAATCAGGAATAACCATTTCTTTTAATTCCTGATTGCCACTGAAGGCACAGTTGTCAATCATCGTTGTTCCCTCTGGGACAAAGCCTTTTCCGTTGATTACTTTATACTGACTTTTCATAAGTGAATATTCTATGGTTTATTGGTTTTCTTCCTCTTTCAGAATATCCAATGCCGTGTCCACAACCAGTAGATCGTCCACGTAACCAAAGCCAGGCAGGTAATCTACGATAAGGTCTTTTAATTTGAAGAAGTAGTGCAGGGCGTGTTTTGCGGCAAGACTTTGAGGCTTGTGGCCAGCGGCTTTATGTTCCAGAAAATAGTCATATAAACAATTTAGTTTGTCGTTTAATTTATAATAGTTGGGCCATCCTGGACACTCGCGTATCTCGTTCATCTTGCGGGTCAAAGCTTCCTCTGTCATGGGGCGACCTGCCACTACTCGCATCATTTTGTTGAAATCTTTCACTGTCCGTTGCGGTTGGGTGATGAATTCGGAGAATAAGTTGATTTTGTCATCTGAACGACACCTTTGTGCATCACCACATAATTGCAACACCCGTGATACCGATACCATCGGATTTCCCTCTCGGCAAAGGAGAAGACCTTCCAAAAACAACGGAAAGTTTATAGAAAAACAGGCGTTCATCACCTTCGCTCTGTCTTCAATACTCATATCATACGCCTCTTGTTGAGTTTCCGATGGAGTAATCCCTTTCCTCATTTCCAATCGGTGTGTCCCGTTCCAACGGAGAAAAGCACAAACCCGTTCTTCATCTGTTTTACTAATCAACTGGAGATTTCGTAACACCCTGAGAATTACGGCTGGCCCATATTGGTAAGCTCTTTTTTTGGTTTCTTCTTTCAGTTCTTTGGTTAACCTGACATCGGCGTTCAATACTTTGTCAATCAGTTGCGAGAATTTTCTGACATCCGCATTTTGGTTGAATTTGGCATCTTTTTTCATTTCATTTTCCCAAAAATCGATGTCTTCCTTACAGTCACAAGGCTTCAGGTCTCTTTTACACAACAAACTGGTGCCCAATTCGGCGATACCTTCTGTTCTGAACCTGTCCAATACCCGCAGAAGTCCTTTCAGTTGCCAGATGTTGAATTTTTTGCTGGACATTTCAAGACGGGTGTCATACAGATGTAATTTTTTGATCATCTTTACATCAGCGGCATGCATCAATTCATGGAAAAAGGTAATATGGAATGCGAAATTGCACTTCTTCCATTTTTCAATCACCCGTTCATTCAGCAGAATCTCACAATAGGACTCTGAAGAAGGTTCGCTCTTGAACATGGCTATTGTATCTTTTTCCCTATCTCCTATGATGATTTTGATTTCTTCAGGACGATTTTTCCCCAATACTTCTTTGAATAAATATTCAACTGTATCACGAATGTTGGCAATAAGCTCGTCATCCTCTTGAAAACGGTTAGCAGTATTATCCATATCGTTTTTGATTATATTATCGATTGAACATGTTGTTGGGAACATTGATGTCGTTGGAATTCAGGGTGGCGATGAAACGATTGATGAGCGAAGAATAGATGTTGCAGGTCTGTTGCATGGTGTTTTCCAACTCACGCATACGCATCTCCTTCAGTTGGGGGATCGGGATGTTTTCAATGGATTTGCACTCACGGATAATGCATTGGTCCGTTTCTGCTTTGATTTCCGACATTTTCTCCAGAAGTGCATTGTACGCCTTTCCTTGCGTGGCAATCAAGTAGGCCGACATCATTGTTTCCACCCCCTTGGTGTTTGCAGTGCACAGTGCATTCAGCTGGCGCAGGTGGGTTTGGTGAAGTGCTTCGTTGATGCTGAGCATCTGGTTGGCCGACTGTTTGAACAACTGCAAACGGGCATCCTCAATTACTTTGTCCAGTTCGCTGGGATGCAATCTGCTGAGTATGGAGCGGCGTTTGTTTAGCTGTTCCTGCATTTTGATATCAATGCCTTGGTGATGTCGGATGATATCACTGACCCGGTCGGGTGTGAGTACCAATGAGGTTTCTCCAGCTGCGGATACTGCAGCAGTGAGGTTGGCGTTTTGATGGCCGTCGCTGATGACCACAGAGTTGCCGAATGTTGAATTGTTGGGTACGATGTTCATAATTATTGTTTTTTAAGTGATGAAAATAATGAATTATTCACAATTGATTGAAGAAAGGGCGGAAGCATAGAGTTTGTCTAACTTATCCCATTCATTTTCTGTAACGGTTGATTTGGTATGCTCGATGTGTGATTGGGTTAGGTTGTGGACACCTTCCGCAAGACCTGAATAGGTTCGTTCAAGGTCGTGTACTTTCTCGCACAGGTCATCAAACCGAAGTTTCCGTTCTGCAATGTCAAGTTCGAAGTTTTTCTCAAGGGTTTTCACCTCTTGTTCGTGCTCTGCACAGGCATCCATTAATTGGATGTTAGACTCTTGCATCTGATTTGCAATCAGGAAATATTCAGGGTTCCTTTTACCACACACCGAGAATAACGGTATGGTTTCCAATAGTATTAAGGTAAGGGCAACCACAATACGAGTCAGAAATATGCCCCATCCATTGTCGAATGGATTGCACAGGCTGTTCAGGGTTTCAAGTGAGGTGCTGAGACCTGCATGACGGTGTTTGTTGTGAACTTGCTCCAGTTTGTTCGACTTTTCAACTTCAAGTTTTTCTATGGCTGCCTTTGTTTCTTCCCTTTTTTCGTCACGTTCCATACGTGCGGATTCCATACTTTCGGCCAGTCTTGCGGCAGCGGGGCCATGTCCATAATGACCACTACCGCTGATTCCTTGTGTTTCACGGTCTAATTGGTCTTGCAGACTCTCGTATCGCTGCTGGAAACGCTCAACTTCGGCGTTTAGTTCGGCTTCACGTACTTTGTAAGCCTCTTCTATCGCATTACACTCGTATTGTTCCGCGTCGCGGAGTTCCATCTCAATGCGATCCCGGAAGAGAACCAATGACACCATGGTGGAAACCACTATACCGATAAGTACAGCCACCAACACTCTGGAAACCCCCAATAATCCCAGTTTACCAGGCTGTAAAGAATGAATGATGATGCGTTCAACCATCCAAACGACAAGTATCCAGGCCAAGGCAATCAAAAATTTCACAATCACACTGTTTGTGAAATAGTCGGCCACTAAAATGGAAGCAGCGGCGCCCGTGAGTATCGGGATAAGCATGGCGGCGGTTATACCTATATAGGAATTAATCTCATAAGAGGTACAACGTGATAAGACTTCAGTGTCTAAGCCGGCAAAGATGTTTAAAAATTTTATTTTTTTATCCATTATATATAAATTTAGTTGATAGTGAATTTCTTATATGTTTCTGTAATCCTGAATTTGGGTTGAACAACAGTTATGGTGAAAGGAGCGTGCTTGCGTTTCTCCAAAGCCCGGGCAATCTCTTCACGGAACGTACATTGTCCGTCATCACAAGGATGCATCATGCCACTTTGTTCTCGGATGGCGTCGTCAATGTGCCGACCGCAGCGGCGGCAGAACTTCGGTTTCTCAGTATGGGTGATTATCATTTCGTATTGATTTTTTACGCGGCAAATTTACAAATTCTAAAGAGCCTTAAATAGCGTATGAATAGCGCACGAAAAACATATAAAGATGACAAATACAATAGGAGGATAGGCGGTGTTAACCGCTCCTCACAGTAAATCACCTTGGAAGGTTTGGATATACTTATCTTTATGCTACATCACTATATTTGTTTGAAATATCACCATAAGTCAATGATTTAATAGCATTCTGTTCTAACTTGATGATTTTGTCAGTTGACTCCAGTGTACTCAGATTATGAGCTATAGAGATAATAGTGGTGTCTTTTCCTTTCAATTCAAGTAAATTGTCAATCACTTTTTTTTCCGTGATTTTATCCAATGCTGAGGTAGCTTCGTCAAGAATGATGATTTTCTCATTTGCGTTGGATTTCAGTTTCAGGAATACTCGTGCTAGTGCCAGCCGTTGCCTTTGTCCTCCGCTCAGATTGCAGCCTCGCTCTTCCACGATGTGGTTCAAGCCATCTTCCAAACTGCAAACGAAATCTAAAAGATTGGCTTTATCCAATGCCCACATCAGATCTTCGTCTGAAGGATTGTGTTTTGTCCCGGACAATAAGTTATCTCTTATCGAACCTCTAAAAATAAAAGGTGTTTGCGACATATACACCACATAGTTGGAAAGCTCATTTTTGCAGATTGTATTGATATCTCTGTCGAATATATATATTTTTTCGTTCTTGATAGGCCAGATTCTCATCATGAGGCTTATCAAAGTTGATTTTCCAGACCCTGTGGTACCAATAATGCCAATATAATCACCTTTTTTCATATCACAGTTTAGGTTATTGATAATAGGCTTGTTATCATAACCGAACGACAAATCATTGATCGTTACTGCATTTCCTGATGTAAATACTTTGTTGCAGCTGGTTGTTACAGAATAAGCTTTGTCAATGGGCTTAGAGATAATATCCATGAGATCCTGTGTTTTCAAACTTGCTTCATGTGCTTCGTCTAAAAACCTGTGTATATCTTGTAAAGGATTGGCTACATTGTTGAATAGCAAAGTAAAAGTGACAATCTCACCAGTCGTGATTACATTTGAAAACATCAACGTGATGCCAATTAGCAATATGACTAAATACCACAATTTGATGTTAAGACTTTTCAAATTGTCGAATAGTATCATCTTTTTGTGATGGTTCATTTCTTTTTTCCGTAATTCTTCATTGATTTCCTCAACGATGCGGATTTGCCTGCTTTCGTCGTCGGCTACACGCACGGCCTCAATCCCTGATAAAATCTCCACCATGTTTGAGTCGTTCTTCTCCCTTACGCTCAATAATTCTAGCCTTATTCCTTTTTGTGACTTTATCTGCTTGATAATGATGAAGATACCCACCAATGCACAGACTAAAATGATTGCACCAACGTAGGGGTTTGTGACCATTGCGACTATTACAGCGAACAACATTATCATTAGATTGGGTAAGAAGTCCATTGACATGATTTTTAGCAAATGTACACTTCCGTCCACAGAACGCTGGATTTTTCCGTTCAAGCCACCACTCTGTTGTGTCTTAAGCCACTTCAAATCAACATGTAGAATGTGGTCGAAGGATTCTACCACCAGATTTTTCTGTGTTCCTGTAGCAACTTTCTCAACTATGTACCTTTTCCCAACCTCCACCACCATACCGATTAATAAAATGAGTGCCAACATGCAGAGCATTTTTATGGCCGTTGTTTGTCCTACTAGCAAGGAATCAATAATACGGCCATTGATGGAAGGGACGATGGAGTTAATCACCGCATTGGCCATCATCATGACTAATGCTACAATCATCAAGCATTTGGATTGACGGGCAAGCTTGCTGTAAACCCATGCAAAACTACTGACAATCAATTTTAAGTCTTTCATGACGTGATATTTTTAATGTATGTAAATTCTTATAATCAAGTAAATCAGATTGGACAAATAGATTATCGCAGAACCTATGATTCCTGGCACTAGATAGTTTTTAAAAGACAATAGGAATTTTTCATTTTCTAAGCTGATGTCGGCTGTTTCCGTTACCCTTGTTAACAACGGGCCTGCTGTTGCCGAAGAGAGGAACAATGACGAACCGGCACAAATTGACAAGCAAAAGCAGGTGATAACCATATTGTCAGGATAATACGACTGAATAGCCATGCTGACTGGGAAGAATACGACGGTTGATGGTCCCGCTGAAACTATCCCCGTTACTACAACAACGATAAACGAGAATACGATGATAAGTAGTGTTGGGTTTTTGATTAGTAAGAGGTGTTCAGCAATAATTAGCAGAACTTCGGTTTGTTGTATGGATGCGATTATGATAAAAAGACTGATAAAATAAACAAAAATTGAAGAATCCAAAGTTTTTATCTTCTGTTCAGAATAACTACAGCATTTGATAATGACGGACACAGCGGCCACGCCCAATATGGAAACAATAGTCGGATTATATCCCATCAACCAACCCGTAAACATTCCAGCAAAAACGATACTAGAGGGAATCAACATTTTTTTATTGATGCGCACACTGCGATAGAGTTCTTGTATATTCAGCACAAACATTTTCTCCTCAATCTGACTTGAATTGACAGGCTGGCGCCTATAGGCAAGTATAGATACCGCAACTAATAAGGCTTCTGCCAATACCGCCATCGGAGTGGCATTGCAAAAATAGCTTCCAAAAGAGATAGCTTTCTGTGATAGCAAGTACAGTGCTGGGAAATCCCCTATCGGAGTACTTGCGCCAGCAAGATTAGAGGAAACCAAAACTGAACTGAACAAAATCGTAAGGTACCTTTGGTTGATGTTTCCCATCATCTTTACAAGATTGACTATCACAGGTAGCATTAGTAGTAGCGCCTGATAATTGTTTAGTATTGAAGATACAAGGTATACACTTACATTAATAAAAATGATCAGACGCTCAGCTTTCCCTTTGCACAATAGTGCAATTAACTTAATCAGCCAGTCAAACAAATTGGAACCAAAGATAAATTCACCAAACACAGTCAACGAAAACAACATCAGTATAGTATCCCATGGAATCCCTGAAAGAAAATCCATCAACGACATCGAATGACTGATTAGTAAGAGAGCTATAGCGGAACACACTAGTAGTATAGAATGTCTCTTGCTAGGAAAAATTGCTTGCAAAATGATTCCACAAACAGCATTTAAAACCGTCAAAATAGATATTGTACTCATATTTGTTTATTTTTGAAACGATAACACTTCTGTGAAAAACGATTCTTTGATTGAAGCCAAAGCTTCTAATTCGTACGAAGACGGGGGAGTTCTGTAATCAAGATCTTTTATTGTAGGCAACATCTCAACAGCTATAGTACGATAGGAGTAGTTTCTGACATTTTCATTGATGAAAAATTTGGAATACGAATACATAAAGACCGTATTGTCACCTAACCTGTAGATTGGAATTACTACGATAGTATTTCCAAGGTAGTTGTGTCCGTTGTACGGATTCTCAACCACAGTTCGATTAGTGTAATTTTTTTGTATTCTTTCAGTGTCAACAGCGGGAGAGTTAGGTATTATGACAATGTCAAATTCATGATTGCCATCCACAATAGTATCGTTAAACATGGATTCCATTCCGACCGAAATAATATTGTCAACATTTAGTTTTGTAGCTATATCTAATATATTGTCGGCGTATTTCGAATACTGGAGTTGAATCGTGTCCTCCTTTACTGAAGCAACAGATTTTTCATATGGCCATAAGGCACTAGAATAATCAATCAAGCCATTGTTTGCATTGATTCCGATTAAAGAAGATTTCACTAGACCAATTTCTAAATTCAATGGTGATAGTTGGTTCATATTATTGTTATTTTTGTTTGATTTCAATAAATTGTTGGACATAAAAAAGACAGTTCGCAATCAATGCATTAGCCAAAACCCGTTCTACAGGACCCTCGAAGATCACCTTTTTTTCAGATTCTGGAATATGCTCCAACAAAGCTGATGGATATTTTATAGGCAGAGTCATTTTTCTCATTGCTCCCGGCACATCAACCGATAGTTCTATTCCGTTTTCTATGGGTTTGATTGGCGATATAGAATGCAAACTTTCAAGAATAGATGACATGCATTTAAGTAATACTAAAAAATGTTTGCGCTCATGTTCGGGTCCCATAAACATGATTTTGTCGATAACAACCGTGAATTCTTCAGGGTTGTGAAACAATTTCATAAAAGAGGAATTTTTGCAAATTTCGGCAGCGATCTTCTTGATTGATGTGCTGCTTGTGGGTGCGTTCTCCATGCCTGCTGATAAATTTATTCTATCATTCATAATATATGTATTTTGTTGAAAATGAATTGCTTAATATGATTCCGAATCTGTATGGGTAATTCTCATTTCGTATTAATTTTTTATGCTGCAAAAATACAAAAGCTAAAATGTGCAGAATAGCGTATAAATAGTGTATAAATTTTGTGAAAAGGTGACAAATATAGGGAAATAGGCGGTGTTAACCGCTCCTGATAGTAAATCTTGCAGGAGCGGCACTAAGGATGGTAAAAGGTTTCTGAATATGTAGGTGTGGTACTGGATTGTCCATAATATGCAGTCGTGGCGGGGTAGAGTCGCGGATGACAAAACGGGGTCGTCTTCGGGTTCGCGCAGGTCGGAGCAGTCCGTCGGCATCACTCAAGAAAGCTTCCCAACCCATTTCCTCAGCGCGACGTTTCATCATACGGAATCCGTCACTGTAGATAGGGGTTCTCCCAAACAACATGCTACGACGGAGAAGACGTGCCTCAATATTGTTGATAACACCATATATCTTGTAGGCTAGCAAATCGCAGAATCCTTCGTTTTCCATTCGCGAATTGCGCAACGGACTGCGATGTTCATGTAGCCAAACATGACCCAGTTCGTGTGCCAGAACCCCTTTTCGCCTGGTGTTTTTTAATGATGAAAGCAAATAGATGTCGTGTCGATGACCACAATGGACAGCAAGTCCTACCGTCCTTCGAGTAATGTTTTTCCCACCATGAAGCATGATGGTGCTCAATCCTACATCGTGTATCTGGATCTGGTAGTCGCGCACATCGACGCCCATCTTAAGCAGTTCATCATATACAAATTCTGTATCTGTCATACTTCCACCTCCAATCCTGTATCGACAATGTGGAAAATGTGTGTTCTCAGCCGACCATCCACCATTTTGTAACCTATCATTTCATTCTTGCAGATATCCACTACGACCCCCATGTACTGAGGTGCACGGTACAATGTGCGCAACGTGTTGTCATCGGTCTTGGAGAAAAATGCACCGAAACCGGGATGAGAATGCACCCATACGAGTTGTGTCAGTTTGTGTTGATGGCAGAAGGCAGAAAAACGACCGTAATCTTCAGGTTCGATTGTGCATGTTACCGCTGTGCCTTCTCCGTATGCGGGCAGGAAACGGGTGCAGTAGGCATAACGGTTGCCGTTGTTGTCTGTCAACCAGTAGCCTGCGAAAATGCCGGTGGCCTCGTTACCAGTGGTTTGGTAAACATGGGTTGCAAAGTCTATGAACTGGTCGAAAGCGGCATCCTCAATGTAACAATGGTAATCGCTTTCGGCGTCATGTTCCAGCTCGCCAGTGAGGATAGCATCAATGACGAATGACAAGTGGAGGCGATCCAAAGGGTTGTCATCTGGTTCGTTGTAATAGGCATCCACACCACGCTCTATTGGAAACGGGACGAGCTCGGTAGTTTCTGTAATGACAAATTTTGGCTTAGGTGGTTCCTCCCTTAGTCTGACATAGTGGCACACATATTCATCGTCTATATAGGACATGAACTGTAATACATCATCCTTAGGAACACCGAGTTGGTTTAATTCACGGTCAAGCAGCTCGGGATCGCTTTGCAGTGTCAGTTCACTCACTGTTTTCCATTCCGAAGTATATCTCAGCATCGTCTCGTAGCCTTTCGTAGCTCTGCATTCGGGGCACCATCGGTCGCTGTCCCACATTTGCGACTTGCGGCGTTCGATGTTCATCAGCTTGCCACAGCGATGACATCGGCCAGAGATGTAGTAAGTGTCTGGAAGCACCATCATCTGCTCTGTTCCCAATTGTTCGGTGGCGGCCTGCAGCACTTGTCGTGCAGTGGCTTCAGCAGGAATCTCAACTTCGAGAAGTTCTATGGAAGCTTCCTTATGCAAAGGGCAACTTTCACAGGTGTTATGCGCCATAATGGTATTGGTGAGTGTCATGCCGTTGAAGAAGAGGGTCTTATTGAGCAAAGTGGACGTACCTTCGAGGTACTTGACAATTTCTTGGGCAATATAGGCGCCTGCGATGGCGGAGGTGGGCTGAATTACGGGGATGATGTTGAGGTCAGTGTCCTTTATCTTGAGATCGCTACAGCTGTTGCGATGACCGTCGAAATCTCCTTGTCCGATCATCTGACGGAGACAGTGGCGGTATTTGCCGTCTTCATCCGGGGTGAAGAAGCTCACGTCGCCACAACGACCACTGAAGCCGCCTTCAATGTACAGAGGAGTTCCGGCACGCACGCACCAGTCGTTGATGTAGGCACGGCAGTCCATTGTGTCAACAGCGCTGATGATGACTGGGTAGTCCCAGAATACGGACTTGCCCACATCCGTCATGATGTTACCGTTAATCCATTGTACCTCAATATCTTCGGTGAGTGCGAGACGGCGTAGAGCTTCGGCGGCAGCTTTGGCCTTGGGTTTGCCGATGTCTTCTGTAGTGAACAAAGGCGACTTTGTGAGGTTTGAGTCTTCCACTACATCTAAATCCACGATGAGGTATTTGCTAAAACCTTGCAGCACTAAGTTGAGAAGGGTTGCGTTGCCGAGGGCACCGACCCCGAATACGGCCACGGGACAATTGATGATTCGTTTGCCAGTGCCGGGTTTCAGAATAGAGTCGCGTTGGGAAAAAATGTTTGATTCCATAATGATTAAATGTTTATTTGATGGTGAAACGGGGTTTTATCTCAGTTGATGATATAATAGTCATTTTAGGCTGGTTTTCGTGTTCCGCTGCAGCGTGATTCAGTAGATTGAATGCCCATTTGATATTGTTGGTGGATTTATAACGACGGCTTTGGCGCCACCACTGTGCTGCTCGGGGATTGAGGTGACCTCCTTCGGTGTCCATCCATTTTCTGTCAAGGTTCAGCAGGGCTCCTACAATCTGTGCGAAGTACCATAGACCACCTTGTTCACGAGACACAGCCCAGAAATTTCCACAACAAATCCAGCCTTTGTCAACGTGCTTGTTGAATGGTTTTTTCCCAGGAGGGAATCCTTCGCCGTCAATGACTACGCCAATGGAAGCGTTGCCGAGTAGGGCATCCTCACTTAATGTGTAGATGAGCGCCTGCGACCACTTTCGGTCAAGCACAGGTTCCCCAGCCGTCTCCACATACATGGGCATGGTGTATTCTACTTTATATACAGTAGGATAATATATATTGGATTTAGGGGTCAGAATGCTCTTGTAGGGACCATAGCCGCCTCTTTCCTGATAGTATATTTTCAGCCAGCGACCTTGCAGCAGTTTCTCAAGCATCTGCATGCGCTCAAAGTTGCTGCGGAGTGCTATTTCGTAAGTTTGACTCATAACATAGTGTGTTTGAAATGAAAAGAGCTGCACAGTGCCGAAGCACTGTGCAACTCATAGAAAATATTATGCGGCAACGCCTTTACCGGTGAGCTCGATGGTGTCGCCTTCCTTCACGCCAAGTTTGGCGAGCGGGACATTCTTGTCCACCGGTTGGTTGGTGGTAGGGTCGAGCATGAAATAGGTCATGCCGTTGGTCGAGATTTTGTTCTCGGCGCCGAGACCGTTGATGACGTCATTGAGGGTAACCTCTTCTAAGTTGAGGTTGTCAAGGGTGACTTGTCCACCCGGGTGATTTACTTTAATCATTTTTGATAGTTTTTAATGAATGAAATATTATTTTTTTTGTTTTTGCTCTACTGTTCTTTTGAATACAGTGAGACTTTTATTGCCGAATCTGAGCCATTGGCTTGGTTGGCCCCGTATTCTCACTTCTTCTCCGATGGCTGGAGCAGAAGTGTTGTCCAGCACCCATATCGAACCTGTTTCATCTTCGACAAGATATGCTGATTTCTTGCCAATGCCTCCTGAACGGGTCACTTTTCCGGCGATGGTTATCGTACGGTTTTCAAAACGTTGCGGAGAATCAATGACCTCTTCAATAGGAGTTGCAAATATCCTGGAGATGATTCCGTCACGCTTGCAGCCAGTCAAGAATGTAGTGGCAGCCAATACGACCATAACGATGAAAATGCTAATTGCTGTTCTTCTTTTCATATCGGTAACTTTTACTAACTGAAAATCACGTTGCGAAATAATCATTTTTCCATACTCTTAAAATAGCGTATAAATAGTTTATAATATTTGTTCATTAGCGACATTGTTTTTTTCTCATTGAATGATGTCGCAAAAAAACAAAAAATGTAAAAACCGATAATAGTGTATGAATAGAGTATAAAAAAATATCCCCCGAATATTCGGGGGATATTTAAATGATTGTAGATGAGTCGATTAAGACGACAAAGTGTTTGATGCTATTTCATCTTAAAATAATCAATAATTTCATAAGTGGGTTCTAGTGGGTTTTCGGTTTTATTTTGGACAACCATAACGAAATCGCCGTTAACCACTTGTCGAGCTATTTCTGTGTCATTAGCCACCTCAATTTTTATTAATGTTGAACCAACTAAAAAGCCAATCAAAACACTGTCATATTGTTTGTATAGATAAGTCACTTCCAAAAAGACGGGATGTCCACTGTTCAATTTAGTTGCTTTAACCTCAGAAGGGGTTCCTAATAAACACTTGTACACTCCACATAGATAATCTTTCATATCCTGTTGGCTAGGATTGTACGCATTATGGACAATATGGTTTCGAATGGACAAGAACTTACCGGGAAATTCAAAACCACATGAGTTTTTACAATCTAATAGTTTGCTTGCGAGATTAAAAAGATCACGGTGATCAGATCGTTGCTCTATATCAGTGATTTTTTCCAGAACTGCTTGCAACTCGGTCACGAATATTTGACACACTTCTGTAAAATTCATATTACCCAAGCCATAGTATAACTGTCTCAGGTTGTCTTGTGTTTTTGATACGACTCTATCCAGGATTTTAATGACGTCATTTTTTTCGGTTAATTTTCTATTGTAACCTTCCTGATATTGCACTCTCAGAGTTTCCCACCAGAAAGAGGACGGTTTCGCTTTTTTAATGGCAGCCGCCATTTTTTTCACTGTAGATACCGTGTCAAAAAACCATTTTTCAGAGGTTAGAGAATAAAAGACTTCAACAAGATCGATATAGTTTTGCACGAACGCTTTATCATTGTCATATTGTTCCATACCGGCTTTAATCCAGAATGATACTACATTGCCGTTGAAAGCCTTCTTGAGTGACCACACTTTGTTAGAGGCAGTGATAATCAATATCGGGCATGAAAAGATTTGTTTCTGGAGCAGTTCCAATACACGAAAACCCGAAAGCTCGGAGGGCTCAAAATACCCTCTTTCGTCTTTCAGCCGGAGATCAAGGATAAGCATGTCGGTTTCGTTAATGTTTGCCTCTTGGATTTTTAGCACAATTGATTCGGGAGTGTCTTCCTTTTGTGGGCAGATAGGCGTTAGAAGATTATAGTTTTTCGTGTCGTTCCCATATATCATACGCCTTAAAACGGAAGCCCATCCCTCTTCTGCCATATCGTCAACATAGATGATGCGAGGCTTGCGGGTTCTTAAAGCTACCATTTTCTCTTCTATTCCATCAAAGTAACCTTTGCCAATTGTTATCACATTGTTCGGAGCATTGTTGGCATTTCTGGCCTCCATAAATTTTTGCCACATGAGCCATTGCTGCTTTTCCTGTTCAAGATTAGCTTTCTGACTTTCCAATTCGGCGATAGTATCCTTCACCCGTTCGTTCACCTTCCTTTCCACCCTGTTGTTCATATTGTCGAATAAATTCAACATCATGGACAGGAAACCTTCCTCTGGAGTGCCTTTTTTTTCTGCATTAGAATTTATCATAAGACTCTCCAGGGTTTTGATTTGGAAATCAATGTCTTTTACGGTAAGATCAATACTGTTGATTGCTTCAGAAGCTTTTTCTCCTTTGTCGAGAAGAGCGGCGTTATCATGGGCGATGATTTCTGAGCGAAGTATTTCTTTCATCGATTCTACAGAACGGTAATGGCCAAGATATTGGACCAGTCTGCCGTTATAAGTGTTCAGATAGTCAAGTATCCGCTGACGCGACTCATTATAGGAGTTTCTTGCATCATCATCCTGGTCCGATGAAGTTGACTCTTCTTGCTGGTTGCCGTAGATTTCTTCGTATGCTTCTTGAACCCTCATCAGTTGCCACACCCCAATCATGTTGGCGTTGAAATGCCGGTCGTCAGGGTTATATTCAGCCCTGAAAAGTTGTGTCAATTCTTGTTTGTCTGCCTTGATTTTTGAAAGGTCTTCCATATCAATGACGCGGACAAAGTCCAAGAAATCAGGCAACCGATAGAATGAAACACCTTTCGTAAACAATATGGCATTTCTGATATCCTGTGTCATCAACATCTCCTTGTCAAACCAAGAATAGATAATAACATGGCTGTTGTTATGGTGCAGTCGAAGCTGTTTCAGTAATTGGATTCCATCATTGGCAGCGCATATCCCATTCCCTATCCTTAAATTCGCATTGATTATATAAAGATCTCGGTCGTCGGGGATGGTTTCAGCCAGTGTTTCCAAAGAATCGAATTTATCGGTGGGAAACACCTCTATGCCAGAAAGAGATTCGGCAATGACGTTTGCAACGATTTGGTTTTCGATAAGTAGAATACTCATAACGCGATTAGTTTTGATTTAAGGCAAAGTCGAGGAGTAGGTCGCGAAGCTCTTCCAATGATGATTGTTTAGGATAAGAGGTTAAAGCCTCTTTAGCCTCACTATTATCGGGCAATTTGTCGAGGATGAAGGATTTCAATTCTGTGAATTCATTTCCCGGATTAGGGACAAGGCACAGATGCAAGAAACGCAAAACGACATCCAAGTTGTCCTGTGGCAAGAAAATCGTGTTGAGGATACGCTCCATCTTGTCTCCATCTTTGTCAGTAAGGATGTTAAAGAGAGGGTTGTAAAAGTCAGCCTTGTCGTTTGTATGACTTCCAGATAACACAACTGGATTCATGTTCCAGTCATTGAAATGGTTTTGTTGGCAATTTCCCGTAGTATGGGTTAACACAAAAACCTTATCGCCGTTACATTGCTCTTTCAAAGTTTCGAAACGATCGTTATCTATATTATCATAGACAAGAAATATGCCTTCCTCATTGGAAATACCATTTAAGTCAACAGGGTTGAGATACGCATTGCCTGATGTGTTTGGAAAACCAAATTTTACAATAGGATTGTTTTCATTAGGATATTTGTCATCCCAGTCTTCTATTTCCACTCTTGTAAGAATGATGTCGTCGAGGTTGTTCCATTTTTCTAATTGGGTGAATACCAAAACTTTTGTTTTATTCATTTCTTTTCCTCCTTGCTTGGTTAAGTAAATAATTGATGATGTATTTATTTCTATATTCGTTGAAAGCATATAGCACCGATGAAAGGTTGACAAAACAAACCGAGTTGGGCAGGTTGAGCGAATGCGCTCCACGGCCACTGGTCACAACGACTCGTTTTGCCTTTGCTGCCCATTCTTCGAGTTGTTGGGTAATGGCATTTTCATCTCTCCTGTACATTCTTTCCAAAATGCCGTAGTGAATGAGAAGGAACGAGTTTTTAATATTATCATCGATGTAATTTTTCAATTTTGTTGTGTATTCTCCAAAATCATTAGGATCGAGCGGTATCACAGGATTGTTCGAATCGTCACTTTGTGATCGAGGAATATAAACATTTGTGGATTCATGAAGTTTCATGCATGAAATAGAACTATTGGATCCTTCATAATTTTCGGTAGCAAACTTCTGTACGCGTTCGTCTATCACAACGACTTTATTGTGGTATGCCTCAAACAGTTCAATACGAAGATAATCATTATCCTTGCGTCGACTATCTAATTTTGATAAATAATTACCGATAGCTTCTTTACACGTTCCTGTTTTTGACAAAACCTCAAATTGAGGGAGCTTCCCGTTTGTTCGGCTGGACATATTTTCAATCCAACCTTCTATGACTTCTGAACTATCCTTAATACTACTCCATTCTTTGTTGTAACTGTTTCCGTGGTCAATTAATACTACTTGATATTTTTTTGTTGAAGCTTGTCCTTTTACACAAATAGAATCAGCAGTTAAGCCATCTGCAATGTTGCCACAATACTTTTTCCAAGCCCACTCTTTCAACTTTTGAAGAATTTTAATTGGTTCCTCTTCTTGTTTCGTCTCTTCCGTTTTTTTTGTGTCGGGTTTCAGGTTCGCCCAATATCCAGACAGGTTCGTCCAATCCCTATTATTGAATTGCAGTTTCCTCAGTGGCAATAAAGTCTTGCAATCGCTTTTATATATGTTGTTTATTTCATCAACAGAAACATTTTCATCATAAAGCAGAAACTGATGTGCAAAAGATTTCTCAGCTTCTATGTTCTTGAAAAAGTCTTTTTCGGAGATGAACTGTACTCCAATGTTGAGCAGTTGCTTTTCAGTTCCCTTATCTATCAGTTTATACTTCTCTTTAACCACAAAAAGAAATTCCTTGGACTTTTGCACAAAGAAGCGGTAGCCCAAATGTCCTTCTTTCGTTTTGAAAGGTTTGATAATATTCAGTCGTTTTTCATGGTAATAATGATTGTCTTTGTCAACAGTATAGTTGTCAGATTCTATATCAGGCAGGTCTATCTGGCGGAGGAAAGCGGCAGAGGCCTCCATTTCCAACAGCCCAAGGCTATGGTTACGCAGGTTGTGGTGTTCATCGAGAACCGAATCGTTGAGATGGTCAATCAATCCTTTTACCACTGTTTTTTCGTTTTCATCCTTTTTTCCATAGATAATGTCGTCAATTCCGTCTTCTTGAACCCCGTTGTCAATTTCCACACAATATAACTCTTCCACCCCTTCAATTTCCCCACACTCTTTAATATCTTTGAAATGAATGGTGAACGTGATGGTTTTATCGTTCTTTTTACCGGCATATTTGGCGTTTTTACCGGCATGTTTGGCGGTGTTTCGGATAATGTTCTCTATGATATTGTAGAAAGCATGGCAACCTAACACATCACTCGGGAAGGCAACGCCTATGTCTTTTTTGTCGTTCAACGTTTCGTTGTTGTACATCAACTTGAAATTATATCTGAACTCCGAAATGCCAGAAATATAGTTAAGCAGGATTCGAACTTGATCCAGTTCTTTTATGACGTTACCATACATCATTTTAGTCGTCAGCAGATTGGGTATGCCGAAAGTGACTTCCGACAGATAGTCCATACGGCTTTTCAGATATTGGAAGAAGTATTGAAGTTGATGGTTTTTGCTCTTTTTGTCTTCTGTCTGATCTTTTTTTTCTATAATATCGTCAAATAATTTATCTGTTCCATCAGGATTGTATTTCTTTAGAGCCAGGACGGTTTCATCGGTAAGATGCTCATACACATGATCACCCACTAATTGGCTGAGCACATGCGAGCCGAAGTTATGGCTCATGTTGCGCGCCATCACCTGTGCAATAGCGGCGCGAACGGCGGTTGTTTCGACCTGTTCACTCAGAATCAACGAATAAGCTGCTTGGAGTTTGAGAAGGAATCGCAAAAAATGTATTTTATGCTCTTTAACAAATGTTATGTTCTTTTCTTCAGATGAAATAATTAGAATATTGGATAAAAAAGTAGGTTGTGTGCCATTCTCGCCATTCTTTTCTTCATTTTCTCGACTAATCCAATAATACATGTCGGAAGAATCGGGAAACATTTCTTTTTTGTGGATATCCAAAAAAGATCCTTCCTGCTTCAAGTTATTAATAATGGAAGTTTCATCCTCATTATTCTTAAGAGTTAACTTTACCTTTCCGGATTTAACATTTTTTCCGCCGGTGTATGAAAACTCTATTTCTCTGTCGGAACAGTTTTCAAACACTTTCAAGATGGTCAACTCGGGTTTGATTGTATTAAATAGATCTTGTACTGATTTTCCCTGTAATTTCTTATCGTTCTGCTTCCCGCCCAAAATAGGGGTTACGGGGTCCTTCGTTTGCAAACGGACATTGAATCCGTAGAGTGTGTTATCTTCAAATCCATTCGGTAATTTGTTTTTTTCATCGCCTAATATGAGTTCAATATTAAACTTATTATAATCATCAAACCCCGTGACCGCTTTGAACGCTCTCCTTATGGTGTCTTCTTTATTCATGGTAAAAGAACTTTAATGAAGTGCGTATATCTTCATACCCATGTTGCCATTGCCTTTGGCATCAAATGATATTTCTCCTGTAGGTGTTGAGATGGTGTGGTTTCTCAAAGCTTGTTTCTGAGCCGAGAGGTTGTTTTTGTCGCCCGCCATTCGGATAGCTTCGTCAACAATATAAGGAAGCATATAGGAACACCCCACTAATCCATTCGGTCTGATATTATGCTTCTGTTGATATAACATCCCAGCGTCGCCACCCATCTCGCTGTCAGCATAGTAGATACGTGATTTGTTGTTTTTATTGTTGTCTGAAAAGGTTTTCGTGGCAAAATTCACATCTCCTAAAACAATGAGGTTGTCGAATTGGGGCAAAGAGGCAAGTTGGCTACAGAAAGCGGCTGGTGAAATGCCAAAACCATTGAAGAATACAGCATCAATCTCTTTCTTCGTCATTTTACTGATAATATTTTTGAAATCACTTGTCCCCATATCGTATGTGTCTTGGAAATTGACATTTACGCCTTTATCAAGCATGTTTTTTGTAAAACGGTCCGCGGCCATGAGGCAAGGAACCGTATTCATGGTAATGGTGGCCACATTGGAGATTTTCAACGAATCTCTTAAAAAGGAAGCTGATAAATCCGCAACAGTGGTCGCGCTGGGGAAAACACGGAACCCACAGTCGGTCAGATCAAGAACGGCTTCGTTATAATCAGCCAATGTAAAATAAAGCATGTCTTGGTTATTCGTTGAAGGGGCGACAGCCAAAGCAAACTGACCGCCAAACGCGACAATATAGTTCACGCCTTTCGTTTTGAGTCGATTGAAACAAGCGACCGCTTTTGTAGGATCCGATTCGCAGTCTTCAAAAACAATCTCATATTTTATCCCGTCTTTTCTTGCGTTTAACTCTTCTTTGGCCATGGTGAATCCGTCCATCACATATTGTTTGGTGGAAGACGCCGCTCCCGTTAACGGGGCAATAACACCGATCTTTACCACATCATTCTTTTGTTGACAACCACAGAATATGGTCATTATGGTCAGCAAGACCAAAAACAAACTTTTTTTCATTTTATTACGTTTTTTTGTTTAATAATCAAATTACATTATTTTTTTGCCAAAATATAACTCCGCATCACACGCTTTTTTTGAAAAGGAGGAATGTCAAAATAAAGAATGGAATCGTCCACCAACAAAAACTTTTCATTATCGAAGAGTTCGGACAAGGAATTAATAAACCAGGTTTCGTGATTGGCATATCGGGCTTTATTCCCATCCTCTTTGACAACGACGTCAGAGGAGTCCCATCCACCAATCACCAAAATACCGTCTTTATTCAGCAAACGATGGAATCCTTCCAAAAAAGGTTTCCAGTCAATAGGATTAAGATGGTGGAATACGGCCCACGCGATAATGACATCGTATTTTTTACCTGCCAAATCATCAGGGGTGTTTGTGTAGTAAAAGCCCATGGACGTGTCTTTGTATTTCATTCTGATTTTATCAATCAAAACACTTGATATGTCTGACAAATCCACTTGTAGTCCATTCAAATAGAAATTATAGCCCAAATACCCGCTTCCGCAACCATAGTCAAGAAGTGTTTTTGCGTTTTTCGGCATATATTGACACACCAAGTCCATGATGGATGGCTTCCAAGAATCATTCATCCATGGAGCATCCCCATAATGTTGTTTATAAATCTCATCCCATTCTTGCTTGCCATAGCGTTTGCAATCATGAAGTATTTGTTTTTCGTCAGGTTGGGATTCGTTCGGAGCAAGAGTCTCTTTTACTTTTCCCAATTCCATCATAACACAGCGATTGCAAAATTCAAGTGCTTTCGCTGTGTTCTGTTCAACGAGCAAAATGGACAAATGACAAGTTGTTCGCAATTTTTCCAACATCTGATATAACGAATCCACAGCTTTGGGAGATAAGCCTGCGCTGGGTTCATCCAAGATGACTAACTTAGGTTGTCGGGCCAAGGTCATGGCCAATGCCAACTCGTGACGCTGACCGCCAGAAAGTTTGTCGGCCATCGTGCGCATCAGCTCTTTTTGGGGACGTTGCAACAACGGGATTACGGACTGGAGGAAAGCAAAATTTTGTGTCTCTACATTGCGTGCATTGCCAATGGCCAGCTGAAGATTCTGCCAAATGCTCAGGTTGTTGAACACCACGCCGCCTTGGTGCATCATGGCAATGCCCATTCGCGCCAGCTCATGCGTGGATGCTGTACTGATATCCTTTCCATCAAATCGGATTTCACCTGAACGGTAAGGCAACAGATTCATTACCGCCTTGCCCAATGTGGATTTGCCGGAACCGTTCAAGCCGATGATACCCACGGCTTCGCCTTGGTCCACGCTCAAGCTGATGCCTTGCAATATATAGACACCTTCTTGATAGCCACCATACAAATCCTTTATTTCCAGCAGTTTACTCATAGTCCCAAATAATCCTTTCTAACTTCGTTGTCGTCAAGAACCTCATGAGTCTCTCCCGACTTGATAATGATGCCGTCATCTAGATAGTGACAGTAATCAGCCACATTCCTCACAAATGACATATTGTGTTCTATTAATAGTACCGTTTGTCCCTCTTTCTCCACCATGTCGCGGATGATTTGCTGAAATACTTCGATGTATTTTGGATTGACACCGCTTGTGGGTTCGTCGAGGAGTAAGAGACGGCTGTTGCCCATCAGTAGTCGCGCCATGGCGATTAGTCGTTGCTCTCCGTAGGAGAGTTCCGAAGCCTTGTGGTTGAGCAAATCCAAATATTTGTTGCCATCGCCGAACACCTTGATTAAGATGTCGATGGCTTGTTGCTCTTTGGCGGTTTCGCTGGCCGCCACCTTTTTGAACCGGAAAAAAAAGTCGAAGGGATTCTCCCCCGTGGTATCTTTGGAGGCAATCTTCATGTTCTCCATCAGCGTGAGGTCGTCCATGAGTTGCCGTCCTTGGAAAAGCCGACCCAAACCCATTTGCGCGATGCGATGAGCGGGCAGTTTTGTGATATCTTTACCTTCCAGAAACACCTTCCCGTGGAACCCTTTTTCAACCCCTGATATGATATTGAAAAGTGTGGTTTTGCCGGTACCGTTACCGCCGATAAGGGCGGTAACTTTCCCTTTCTCCACGGCCATGTTCACTCCGTTCAGAAGATTAAACACTTCTTTGCGGGCGTTGGTGTAGCTCATCTGTATATCTTTCAGTTCCAATATCATATCATTTCAATTTGGCATCGCCTAACAATCCTTGCGGGCGATAAAACATTAGTACAATCAGTATGATTCCGTAGATGATTGCTCGCAAGTTGTCTGCCACAGCATTGGGCAAACCTATCAAGCTAAGCAGTTCGGGCAGGATAACCACCACTGCAGCACCCGCTATCGGGCCCCATACGCGGCTGCCGATGCCGCCGATGAACAGAGCCGTGACGATGAAGATACTTTCGTCCAGCGTGAAACTTGTGGGGTCGATATAGCTCACATACGAAGCGTAAATCACTCCTGCCAGACTGGCAAAAGCCGCTGAGATAAAGAACGCCCACGACTTCAGTCGGATGGTGTTCCGCCCCAGTGCCTGCGCTGACAGCTCATCAGTGCGGATGGCTTTCAACATTCTGCCGTATGGGGAATGTTGCAACCGACTGAAAATCAAGGCAATGACAACAGCTAAAGCCACGGAGAAGAAGAAATAGGCGTAGATGCTTGTCAGGCTCCAGATCCCAAACAGCTTGATGCTTGGGATGCCGGGAATGCCGTAAGGCCCATGGGTTACATCGATCCAATTGTATAGGATGGTATAGATAATCATTTGGAAGCCAAGGGTTCCCAAGATAAAATAGTCGCCTTTCAGCTTTACTGAAGCATATGAGATGACGAGACTGGTCAGCCCAGTCGCTAACATCACAATCAGGGCGATGACGACAAAAGGCAGGTTGAATTGCATCAGGAAATAGGTGCCGATGTATGCACCGATGCCGTAGAATGCGGCTTGGCACAGGGTCAAAAGGTTGGCCATCCCAACTGTCATATTGGTACTCAGTATCAATATGATATAGATGCAGAGCATGATTCCTATGTGCAGCAGGTATTCCATCAGACGGTACGTTGTTTATAACCCGCAATGCCTTGAGGCCGCAGGAATAATAATAACAATAAAAGGATAAAAGTGACGGCATTTAGCCAGTTGGAAGAAAACTGATAGACTGCCAATGATTGCAAGACACCTAAAGTGATACCTCCAAGGATGCAGGTCCCGAAGCGTCCTGTACCTCCAAGAATCATCGCCACGATAGCGCTGATAAGGACATCCATACCAACGTGGGGATCGAACCCTCCGTCGTAAACCGTCAGACAGCTGGCGATGGCGATGAAAGCGCCGCTCATCAAAAATACCATGGTGCGAGTGTTTGAGGTGTTGTATCCCAAGGTCTCATAGAGAATGCTGTCCGCACTTAAGGCACGGAAACGGACTCCCCAATTGCTGAAACTTATAAATAGTAGGAAAAGAATTAGTATGGCTGCGCCGATTCCCAATTGCCACATCTGCTTGGCGGTGATGATGAATTCACCTATGAGGAAAGGAATGCCCTCGGTGCTGTCGATTATCTTCGCTTCGTTGCCAAAGAACATGGCTAACAGATTGATGATGACCGTCATCATACCGATGGAGGCAATCATGGCCACGTTGTTGGATGCTTTGCGCTTCTTCAACGGACGATACACTGAAACATCAGTCAGCAGACTCAGCCCCATTGTTAGTATGACGGCGACAAGGGCGGAGATGATGATGGGCAATCCGAAAGTCGCGGTGAAGAGATAGAACATGTACGCGGCAAATACATAAATGGCAGCTGCCACAATATGGAACACCTTTGTGGTATTATACACTAAGGCAAATCCTATCGCCAGCAGGGAATAAAGAATTCCCGATATTATGCCGTTTATGACGAATTGTACTATCATTTAGTATTTATCAAAAAGCGCAAAAATAAGCATTATCCAATTATCTGCAATTATCCACATTGCAAATATCTATAAATCAGAATAATACGAATTGTCGTTGCCGGTAACCAAATCGATTTCCATCCCTTTCAGCCAGGCTTTCTCTTCAGGTAACACTCCTTGGGGAAGACGATTCGGTTCGATGGCCAGTTGGTTGGCGAATACTTTTGCGGCATTGTTCAAGTCCTTGTATGTCTTTTCTTCGTCCACGCCGCCGCGCTCGTCCGAAAGGTCGTAGAAATAACGGTGGCGCAACACCGAGTAGATGTTGATGACAGGATCTTCCACCCAGCCTCGTTGCGGCACTCTGAAGCCAAGGTCCAACTTTGTTTTGTTGAACCAAAAAGCAAGGAAAAGACGACGTATCACTAAAACATTCCTGAGTTCGCGGTTTAATTCAATGCCCCACTGTGTCTTCAAGTCGAAAAGTTCTGAACAATTATCGGGATCAAATGCTTTTTCGTAGTAATGCCATAGTTGAGTGGCGGTGGCCGAAATTTCGTTTTCGAAAGAGTGCCAACCCGTTGAGTTCCGCCGTTCCGTATATTGTTGGGCAAACGACTTGAAATATTTCTTGTAAGCGACCTTTTTCCCATTTTCCTTGCGGTAATCGATCTTAAAGTTGTTGGTCCATGCCCCGCCAGTGGGCAGCGAAGCGATGAGTGCCGTGTTGCGGTCGATTTTCTGCTGGATAATTGGGATGTACATTTTCCATAAAGCTTCGTCGTGGTGGAAGTCTTTAGAGATGAGCGTATGTTCGAAATCGAGATACTGGTTCACTTCACGGGTACTGCTGTCATCGGTTGAAGTCAGGGAAAAAAATGCGTAGTGCCCTCTCTGAGCGGCATATTGGAGTAGTTCGAAGCCGAGCATCTCCTGCTGTTCATCGGTGCCGGGATGGAGAAGCTGCCAATCACTGATGACGGCGGCAATTTCATTGCCAGAATCTTCGTCGATGTACTGTTTGGCTGCTGTGGCTTGCTGAAAGGGTACCACCTCAAAATATTTCTCCAATGCTGAGGTCGCCCAATGAAGATCGTCGGGGTTATCGTCAACGACCACAACCTTGCGGCGTGTTCCATCCTCATATTGTGGGGCATGACTCATTTCTTGGGCATAAAGGTTGAGGCAATTCACCAGCTCTTGAGTCAGCTTGTAGAACTCTTCCTCGTTTCCTGCGGCAAACGCCTCTCGAATCTCTTCCGCAAGATCCTTAGCTTTCTGATAAACAGCTGTCGTAGAGAGCATGTCAACACGTTCCAGAGAGCGGCATATTCTGTCATAGTCGGTGTTCATGCGGAGGTCGTGTCGGAAAAGATCGATGAGGTGCTTCACATCCACCAGCAGATTGGAGAGGTAGGCCAAGGTGGCCTGTGACAGAGGTATGACATTTTCAAAAGCAGCAAAAAGGGCATCCGATCCAAAAGGCAGTTGGAGGAATTTAGTTCCTCTGGCTTTCAGAATATTGTATTTGATGTCTTCTAAATGGGCAAAATAGGCTTTGGGCATAAAAGACAGGATGCACATTGGAGCAAGCATTTTCAAACGGAGTCGGAGAGTGACGGCCACCTCGATGCCAAAGAAGCTGGAAAGTGTATGGCGACCCCATTCGAGTTCGGCAAAGACAATGATGCTTTCGTATTCACTTACGCTCTCACTGGCTAAACGTTCCAAATCGTCATCAGAGGTAATATAACGCACAGACATTTCCCCGAACCATTCCGAAACGAATGTCAGGTGCCCCTCATTGCATATCACCAAACAGTTATTCAGCATCACTTTATTTTATTTTATCTTTGAAATCTTTTTCTTCGTCTTTAAGCGATAGCTCTTTCTGATTTTTCCATAGCAGTGTCGCATCCAGACGAGATTGTTTTCTATATCCTATTTCAAATTCTTTTCCTTCTCTCTTTTCTTTTTTCTTTTTCTTTTCCTTCTCCTTTGTGACATCAGTACCTTCTTTTCCTAAAATAAAATCAGTATTGGAAATGTGCCTATAGCAATGTTTATTCAACGATTTGAACTGTTCTCCTATGGCTCGATAGGCGAGGTCGTTCTCGGTAAATGATCTGCTTTTTTCTGTTTGTAATCCTTTAATATTCAATGTCAGGGTCTTTCTATAATCATTAAAGCTGTTTTGTATATTGTTAGAATTGACGAAATGTTTGATACATAGAAAGAATCTTCTAAAAATAAGTATTTTGACAAATCTCACCAAATCTTTCGTTGATGGATTCATAGTCATATCAAGTTGTTTTCGGAAATTTCTGCCCCCGCGTTGCCCAGTCTTTTCAATTTTGTCGCGAAAAACTTTGCAACACTTGTTATATGTCAAAAAAACACAAGTGTTGTCTCCTTTTTCGTTATGCTGTTCTTCTTCGAACAGTTTTTTGAAATAGGCATACATTTCCAAGGCTTTGTTGTTGACGAATGCATTCAATTCCTTGATGTTTCTCAATTTTTCTTCTTTTTCAGCCTGGTCTTCGTTAATGTTAAAGAAACTCAAAGTGATAGGAAACCCTTTGCCTCTCTTTACATAATCATAAAAATAGTTGAAAATATTTTGAGTCTCATTACTTTCCTCTTGTTTTACCTTTCTGTCGTCCAATAACTCCTTGATGCCATATAGAAATTTCTCAATAAGCGCATCTGAACCGAATGCTTCACTTTTCAACATTATTCGTTTAACGATATCCGGTTTAATTTGGTCATACACGCTGCGTGACATATTGGTGACAATATAGAAGAGAGGTGTACGGTCTTTTTTCGCCATTTCTTTAACCAAATCATAGCCTAAATAGTGCAGGAATCCCCTTTTGTCCCGTAATTCTATGTCACATAGGATAACATCACATTCATAATCGGTGATAGAATCAATTATGTCTGGTATTTTTTCCAGATCAGAAATAATCTCCAGATTAAAATGTTTAC
>Ga0310786_10001993_pt1 | contig 32150 bp, 26 predicted proteins | sample AusTroGonzalo_MG_FD_203881 | JGI IMG/M metagenome (GOLD analysis project Ga0310786, IMG submission 203881) | Bovine rumen microbial communities from tropical cattle in Woodstock, Queensland, Australia - Gonzalo_03 (v2) (version 2) | ecosystem: Host-associated > Mammals > Digestive system >...
CGGCGCGCTCGTCGTCGTCGGCGACCACAAAGGCAAAGTCGGCTTCGGCTACGGCAAGGCCAACGAAGTCTCCGACGCCATCCGCAAAGGCGGCGAAGCTGCCCGCAAGAACATGATCGTCATGCCGCTCGCCGGCCACACGATCCCCCACACCGTGACCGCGAAGTTCCGCGGCTCCAAGGTCCTGATGCGCCCGGCATCCCCCGGTACCGGCTTGATCGCCGGCGGCGCCATGCGCCCCGTCCTCAACCTCGGCGGCGTTGTCGACGTCCTCGCCAAGTCCCTCGGCTCCAGCAACCCCGCCAACGTCGTCAAGGCGACGTTCCGCGCCATCGAGCTGCTGAAGACCAAGGAACAGGTCCTTGAGAAACTCGGCAAGATTTGAAGAGAAGGAGTCCATCATGAATCTGCATAGTCTCGAAACGACCCCCGGCTCCCGCAAGACCAGACACAGAGTCGGTCGCGGCGACGGATCCGGCTGGGGCGGAACCTGCGGCCGCGGCGAAAAAGGCCAGCGTTCCCGCAGCGGCGCCGCCGTCCGTCATCACTTTGAAGGCGGTCAGACCCCGAGCTTCCGCCGCATCCCGAAGCGCGGCTTCAAGATGCACGGCGTGAAGGAGATCTGCAACGTCGTCAACGTCGGCACGCTCAACGAAGTCTTCGAGTCCGGCACCGAGATCGACGAGGCCGTCCTCCTCAAGGCCGGTCTTGTTGCCAAGAACAAGGCCCCGCTCAAGGTCCTCGGCACCGGCGACGTCAACAAGGCCCTCAAGGTCAAGGCGCAGAAGTTCTCCGCTTCCGCCAAGGCCAAGATCGAGGCCGCCGGCGGCTCCGTCGAAGTCATCGAATAACCTTTGCGGCGTACCCGCCGGAAATTGAGGCAACATGTTCAAAGCATTCATCAACGCTTTCAAGATCAAGGAACTCCGTAACAGGATCCTTTTTTCCGCAGCGGTCGTCATTGTCTGCCGGGTCGCGGCCAACATCCCGTGCCCCGGGGTCAACACAGCTAACCTCAAGGTTTATTTCGACAAGCTCTCCCAGGAGACGGCAGGCAACTTCCTGGGCATGATCGACCTGTTCAGCGGCGGCGCGCTCCAGCAGTTTGCCGTCGGTGCGCTCGGCATCATGCCCTACATCTCTGCCTCCATCATCATGCAGCTCCTGGTCCCAGTCCTGCCCGCCCTTGAACGCCTCAAGCGCGAGGGCGAGGCCGGGATGAACAAGATCAACCAGTACACCCGCTACCTCACGATCGTCATCTGCCTCATTCAGGGCGCGATGACCGCGATCGCCATGACGCATCCGGAACGCCTCGGCCTGCCCTCGGCGCTCCCCGGACAGCCGCTCGTCAGCGGCAACGTCTCCGCCTTCGTGTTCTTCTCCGTCATCATCCTGACCTGCGGAACGATGATCCTGATGTGGCTCGGCGAGAAGATCACGGACAAAGGCATCGGAAACGGCGTTTCGATCATCATCACGATCGGCATCATCGACCGTCTCCCGAAGGCGATCGCCCAGCTGTACGACATGTACCAGAGCGGCGGCGCGGCCGGCGGCGGACATTTCCGTCTTCCGCATGTGCTCCTCCTCATCATCATCTTCGCGGTGGTGACGGCCCTCACGATCATCCTCTGCCAGGGCGTCCGCAAGGTGCCGATCCAGATGGCGCGCAAGACCGTCGGAAACAAGGTCGCAGGCGGCAGCACTTACATGCCCCTGAAGGTCAACTTCCCCGGCGTCATGCCCATCATCTTCGCCGGTGCGATCCTGATGTTCCCGCCGATGTTGCTCCGGCTCATCCCGAACCCGCAGATCGCCGCTCTTCAGCAGTACTTCAATCACGGTTCGTACTCCTACATGCTGATGTACGGCCTGCTGATTCTGGCGTTCTCCTACTTCTGGGTCTCGAACATGTTCAACCCGGTGCAGATCGCCGACAACCTGAAGAAGGAAGGCGCCTATGTGCCCGGCATCCGGCCCGGCAAGCCCACTTGCGATTACCTCGACGACCTGATGACTCTCATCACGTTCGCCGGCGCTATCTTCCTGTGCGCGCTTTCCATCTTCCCGATGCTCCTCACGGTCTGGCTGAAGATCCCGTACGCAGTGGCGTCGTTCTTCGGCGGCACCAGCCTGCTGATCATTGTCGGTGTGACCATTGACACGCTCTCCCAGATGGAATCGCTTCTTGTGATGAAAAACTACGAAGGTTTCCTCAAGCGAGGACGGCTTCGTTCTCGCCGGGGTTGACCTATGCCGCGCGGCGGATCCGGGCGCAAGTCCGTCTCCGTCGCCGGTTTGTCTGTACGATTCCGCACCCGTCTTTTGGTTCCGGCCAGAAGACGGGCTATTTGATTTTTCCGGGAACCGCGGTTATATTAATTGAATTGGTTGTTCCCTTGTGTGTGCGAGCGCAAGCCGCGCACTGCCCGGCACACTTTTGTGTGTGCGCGAGCGCAAGCCGCGCACTGCCCGGCACACTTTGTGTGTGACTCGAGGGAACAATTTCCTGTTCGCGCTTGTCTATTGAAACAAATTGGAAAGACCGTCATGAAAAAGAATTCTGAACATCGAACCGTCAGACATGCTCTGTTCACGGCTATCGCGGCCGGGGCCGCGCTATCATGCCTCGTGTCTTGTTCCAAGCCCGCCCCGGAAGTCCCCATGGAGCGTTCCCGCGTTCTGCTTCGGCTCTTCAGCAATTTGGACCGCCAGGAGAACGACGAAGCGCTGCAGAACATCGAGACCTACCGCAATCTCGACCCGACGAACCTGTTTCTTTCCGATTTCGAGCATATCGTCCGGGCGAACGGCGTGATCAAGTCCGCGAAGGAAAAGCTGGACGCCGGCGACCTCGAAGGTGCGGCGGCGGTCCTTGACGCCTACTGTCTCAAATACGGCGATGTCAGCCAGCCCGTTACCGATGCCAAAACGCATGTGGATCTCCTGCTCGAGGCGCAGCGCCTGAACGACAAGCTGCTCGCGGCGGAGTTCTCCGAGGACCTCAGGGCCGCGGCGGTCGGACTCGACGCGTTCGCAAAGGAGAACGCCACGTTCTTCCCGAATCTGCCCGCCTATGCCGCCGCAAAGATCAAGGAGGCCGATGCGCTTGCCGCTGTGGAAAAGGCCGATGCGTGCGTCGTGCTCTTCCAGGATGCGCTGGATGCAGCCGAGGAGGCCCGGAAGGCCCAGTCCGCGGGCCGGAACGCCGAAGTCAAGGCCAGGAATGCTGAAGCAGCGGCCCTGACCGCACTTTTTGATTTGAACGCGGATTCCGCCCAGCGCGCCGAGTTTGAGGCCTGGCTGCGCCGGAACCATCCCGCGAAGCCATAACCAGTCAGCAACAGAAAGGTTCCCATGATGAATCGTAAATCCCTTCTTGTCTTTTTTGCGGCATGTGCCGTATCGTTTTCCGCAGCCGCCCAGAGCGCGCCTTCGCTTTCCCTGAAGGGGCTCGACCTCGGCGTGGACGCCAAGGATGACGAGGCGGCTGAATCTGCCCTCCGCAGGGCGCTTCTTGCTCAGCCCGCATCGGAAGAGGAAGTCACCAAGGCGCTTTCCTTCATGCCGGACGTGGTCGCCGAGGTCAACGGGACCAAGATCTCGAAGAAGGATATCGTGGACATGCTCCTGTCGAAGAAGATCTCCCAGCAGGTGCTCGCCCTGACGCCCGAATCCTATCTCCGCACCGCCATGAAGGACTACATCGACCAGAAGATCGACACCGAGATCCTGAAGCAAATGGCGAAGGAGGCCGGGTTTGAGCCCTCCGAGAAGCTCGTGAAAACTCACTTCGACGACGCCATCAGGAAGCTTCCGTCCGAGCAGGTCGAGGCTTTGAAGGACCAGTTGAAGACGCGCGGCATGACGATCGAGGAATACCGCGACGAGATCGCGAAGGAATCCGACATCCAGACCAACGCATCCATCGCCGCGTACGAGGAAAAACATTTTATCGAGAAGGCCGAGAAGGACGTCACGGACGCCGAAGCCGAGAAATTCTACCGCGAAAATCAGCAGAAGTTCGCCGTCCCGGAGAACATCACCGTGGCGCACATCCTGATCCAGTGCGAGCCCGCTTCCGCCGCCGATTCGAAAGAGGAAAAGGAGATCAAGGCGAAGGCCGACAAGCTCGCGAAGGAACAGATCGACGGCATCTATGCCGAGCTCGAAAAGGATCCCGGCAGTTTCGACAAGCTCGCGCAGGAAAAGAGCAACTGCCCCTCCGGCAAGCGCGACAACGGCAAGCTGCCTCCGTTCGACAAGGAAGGCATGCTCGTGGACCGCTCCGGCATGCTCGACGAAGATTTCACCGCGGCCGCGTTCAAGCTTGAAAAGCCCGGCGAATTCTCCAAGCCCGTCCACACGCAGTTCGGTTACCACATCATCAAGCTCCTGAAAAAGGACCCGAAAGGCTACATCGAGTTCGAGAAGGTCAAGAACGAGATCCATGATTTCCTCGTGGACAAGACCATCTCCGAAAAGCTCGAGGCCAGGATCAAGGAAGAACGTACCAAACGCGGCGTCAAGGTGTTCGATTTCACCCCCGCCAAGGCCGAGACCAGCTCCAAAAAGAACGCTGCTGCGGCTCCCACACCCGCCCCGATCATCTGATCCCGCCCGGCTTCTTCATTCCGCATCATCGAACGATCTGCGGTGCGCCCTCCAACTTGGACGCACCGCTTTTTTCGCCCTTTGACGGCACACTTTGGCACTGCCCTGGGACAGAATGTCGCAAAGGATCGAACAAAAAACAGTCGTGAAGAGGCGGATTCGAGGTGGCGAAGCATCCTGAGGCGATTTGGCACAAAGTATGCTCTGAAATCAAGCAATAATACAACCAATACAAACCAAGCAGAACGGCGCCCCCCTGAACATTGATCCCGGTGTCCGCCGTCGAAACAAGGACAAGTCGACATGCCCACCTATGAATACGTCTGCAAAAGCTGCGGATATGAGTTCGAAAAATTCCAGCAGATGACCGAAGACCACTTGAAAACATGCCCGGAATGCGGCAAGGACGCCCTGAAACGCAAGATCGGCGCGGGTTCCGGCGTAATTTTCGTCGGATCCGGCTTCTACTGCAACGATTACAAGGGCGCGAACGCCAGTCTGGGCAACCCGACGACGAAAAAATCCAAAACCCCCGCCCCCGCCGCGAAGCCCGCGAAAAAGGCCGTGAAACGGTAAAACGTTTCCGCCCGTTCACCGAACGCAAACAAAACACGCAACAAGGAGACAGGAACCATGTCAAGACATATGCAATTCAAGGCCGAGGTCAAAGAACTCCTCAACATGATGATCAATTCGATCTACTCAAACAAGGAGATCTTCCTGCGCGAGCTGATCGCGAACGCCGCCGACGCGCTCGACAAACGGCGTTTTCTGGCGCTGACGCATCCCGAACTTGCCAGCGAGGGCGAGATCCGCATCACCGCCGACGAGAGTGCCAACACGCTCGCCATCTCCGACAACGGCATCGGCATGACGAAGGACGAGCTGGTGGAGAATCTCGGCACCATCGCGCATTCCGGTTCGCGCGGGTTCCTGGCCGAGCTGAAGAAGGCGCAGGACAATCCCGCCACCGCGCCCGAGCTCATCGGACAGTTCGGCGTCGGCTTCTATGCCGCGTTCATGGCAGCGGACAAGGTCTCCGTGCTGACGAAGAAGGCCGGCGAGGACCAGGCTTACCTCTGGGAATCCACCGGTGTTGACACGTTCACCGTGACCGAGGCGGAGAAGGACGCCCCCGGCACGACCGTGACCCTGCACCTGAAGGAAGATTTCAAAAACTACCTCGAATACTGGACCGTCGCATCTACCGTCCGCAAATACTCCGACTTCATCGAATACCCCATCAGGATGGCGCACAAGACCACGAAGGACGGCAAGGACGTCATCGAGGACGAAACGCTGAACACCATGAAGGCGATCTGGCTGCGCCCGGAATCCGAAGTCACCGAGGACGAATACAAGAGCTTTTATTCCCACCTGTCCGGCGACTACGAGGCCCCGCTGAAACGCATCGTCTTTTCCGCCGAGGGCGCGTCCGAGTTCAAGGCCCTCCTCTTTCTCGCCGCCAAGCTTCCGTTCCAGTACCAGTTCGGCGTCCGCAGCAAGAAGACGCTCAGCCTGTACGTGAAGCGCGTGTTCATCACCGATGAATGCCCCGGCATGCTCCCGGACTACATGAACGGCTTCGTGTCCGGCGTGGTAGACTCCAGCGATCTGCCGCTGAACATCTCCCGCGAAACGCTTCAGGACAACCCGCAGATCAAGCGCATTTCCAACGCCATCGTGAAGCGCGTTTTCTCCGAACTCCAGAAGATGATGGAGAAAGACCGCGCCACGTACGAAAAGTTCTACGGCGAATTCAGCCGTCTCCTGAAGGAAGGCGCGTACAGCGACTGGGAGAACCGCGAGAAACTCCAGAACCTGCTGCTCTTCGAGACCATGAACGGCGAGCCCGGCAAGCTGGTGTCCCTGAAAGAGTATTCCGACGCCATGCCGCCCACGCAGAAGGCCATTTACTTCATCACCGGCGAATCCCGCGCCGCTGTGGAGCATTCCCCGCAGCTGGAGCTCTTCCGCCAGCAGAAGCTCGACGTGCTCTATCTGCTCGACCCGGTCGACGAATTCGTCATGAACGGCATCGGCAAATACGCGGAGAAGGACATCGTGTCCGTCTCCAAGGGCGACCTGAAGCTGGACGAGCCCGTGCAGAAAGAACTTGAAAAGAAGACCGAGGAAGCCGCGAAGCAGAACAAGTCCCTGCTCGACTTCCTGAAGAAGACGCTTGAAAACCGGGTGAAGGACGTCCGGTTCTCCGCCCGCCTTACCGAAAGCGTCTGCTGCCTCGTCGGCGGCGAGGCCGACCCGTCCGTGAACATGCAGCGCCTGATGAAGGCGATGAAGCAGGATGCGCCGGAAGTCAAACGCATCCTGGAGCTCAACCCCGATTCCCCGCTGATTCAGGCGATGGCGAAGAAATACGAGGCGGAACCCGGAAGTCCCGTGCTGGTGGACTACGCCGCCATGCTGTACGACCAGGCGCTCCTCTGCGAGGGTTCCGAACTGCCCGATCCCGCCGGATTCGCACGCAGGACCGCGAAACTGATGACCGACGGCCTGAGCCGGAACTGATCCAACGTAAGGCAAGCCCCCCATGCCCGCACGACACACCGAACTATACGAACTGCTGGAAATCTCCCCCGACGCCGACGAGGATACCATCAAGAAGGCGTACCGCCGCCTGGCGGTGAAATACCATCCGGACAAGAACCCCGGGAACAAGGAAGCCGAGGAGAAGTTCAAAAAGATCTCCCACGCCTACGAAATCCTGGGAAACAAAGAAAAACGCCAGGTCTACGACCAGTACGGCGAGGAAGCCGCAAACGGCGGCGGTCCGGGCGGCGGCGGTTTCTCCGGCGACCCCTTCGACATCTTCAACCAGTTCTTCGGCGGAGGGGGCGGCGGGTTCGAGTCGTTCTTCGGCGGCGGCCGCAGGCGCGATCCCAACGGCCCGCAGGAGGGCGCGGACCTGCGCTACAACCTCGGCATTACGCTCGACGAGGCGTTCAAGGGCGTCACGAAGAAGATCGAGTTCAATCGTCCCGGCCTGTGCACCGCCTGCAACGGCAGCGGCTGTGCCGACGGTACGAAGCCGGAACGCTGCGACCGCTGCAAAGGAAGCGGCCAGGTCGGCGTTTCACAGGGCTTCTTCACCATGATGCACGAATGTCCCGTCTGCCACGGCACGGGCCAGAAGATCGCCCATAAATGCGCCAAATGCAACGGCGTCGGCAAGGTCAGCGTCCACCGCGCCATCGAGATCCACATCCCTGCCGGAATCGACACCGGCAACCGCCTGCGCGTGAACGGCGAAGGCGAGCCCGGCCTCCGCGGCGGCTCGAACGGCGACCTGTACATCATGATCCAGATCCGCCCGGACAAGCGCTTCCAGCGCGAGGATGAGGATATCTATGCGGAACATCACATCCCGTTCCCCGTGGCCGCGCTCGGCGGCACGGTGACCATTCCGACCGTCCACGGCGACGCCGAGCTGACGGTTCCCGCCGGCACACAGAACGGCGACGTGCTCACACTGAAGAGCAAAGGCATGCCGGTGCGGCAGCGCCAGGGCGTTTTCGGCAACCATCATGTGAAGCTCACGATCGACGTCCCGCGCAAGCTCAACGATGCCCAGAAGGAGGCGCTGAAGGCCTACGCCGCGGCATTCCGGACGGACGACTCCGGCGCGAAGGAGAACGGCGCAAGCCCGAATTTCACGGTCAACGCCGACAACGACCCGAGTTTCTTCCAGAAGCTCAAAGACAAGGTCGGGCTGTAACCTATGGGCGCGCGCACACAGGAGATCCTCTGCGGTTTCGAGGATAGGACGCTTGCGCCATATGCCGTCCATGCGGACGCGCTGCACGGCCGACGCTATCCCGAGCCGCCCCATCCGTACCGCACCGAGTTCCAGCGAGATCGCGACCGCATCCTGCACAGCCAGGCGTTCCGGCGGCTGGAGTACAAGACGCAGGTCTTTCTGAGCACGACCGGCGACCATCTTCGGAACCGTCTCACGCACACGATCGAGGTGGCGGGCATCGCACGTACGATCGCGCGGAGCCTGGGCCTGAACGAAGACCTCACGGAGGCCATCGCACTCGCTCACGACCTCGGACACACGCCCTTCGGGCACGCCGGGGAGCGCACCCTGCACAGCCTTATGGAAGGCCACGGCGGATTCGACCATAATCTCCAGGCCATTCGCGTGGTGGACCTGCTGGAGGAGAAATACCCTGCCTACGACGGGATCAACCTCACATGGGAGACCCGCGCAGGCCTCATCAAGCACCGTTCGCCGCTGAACCCGATCATTCTGGACGACCGCAGGCTCGCTCCGGCCCCGTGCCTCGAGGCGCAGGCCGCCGACCTCGCTGATGACCTCACGTACTACGGACACGATGTCGACGACGGGCTGGACGCCGGGATCATCACGGAGGATATGCTGGAGGACATCGCGATCTGGCGGCTGGCCGCGGAAGAAACGAAGTCGCTCGGCCTGAAGCGCGGCGACGACAAGTTTGTCACCTACACCGTGCGCGCCCTCATCAACCGCATGGTCGGCGACGCCATCGAGACCTCGTCGAAGCTGATCGACGCCGCCGGAGTCAAGGCTCCCGGCGACGCGCCGGCGAAGGGCATGACGCTGATCGCCTGGAGCCAGGAATTCCAGGTCCTGACCAGCGAACTGAAGAGCTTCCTGTACGAGAACCTGTACTTCTCGCAGGAACTCAAGAAGCTCAACCAGCTCTCGAACGAACGCATGTCATTCCTGTTCGAGACCTTCGTGAAGCATCCGGAACGCGCCGGACGCCAGATCCGCAGACGCATGGAGATCGACGGCATCCACCGCGCCGTCTCGGATTACATCGCCGGCATGACCGATGTCTTTGCCATCTGCGAATACCACCGGCTGAAATGACCGCTTTCCCACCCGGGACCGCATGACACGTGATAATGCAATGCAGCGCGGGATCCGGAAATGCGGGATTGGGGAGCAGCAGCGCCACAGCAAAAGAAAAAAAACAAGTTTCTCCGAAAAGAAGTTGCATTTTCCGCAGGTTGGTGTATATTATAAATTGCTGTGTTGCTTTAAAACAACGCGGTTTTCTCAGAAATCAAATACAAATCCAACATATACGAGGTCAAAAAATGAAAGATTCCATCCATCCCGCGTATGGTCCGGCGAAGGTCATTTGCGCCTGCGGCAAAGTCTGGGACATCTACTCCACCCGTAAAGAGCAGAAAGTCGGCATCTGCGCCGAGTGCCACCCGTTCATCACCGGCAAGCAGAAACTCGTCGACGTTGCCGGCCGCGTTGAAAAATTCCGCCGCCGCTACCAGAAACCCGCCAAGTAATTCGGTTTTTCCGATTGGACGGACCGGCGGTCGTCCGGCACAGGAGGCCGCCGCATCAACCAGCCCGAACCCCGCTTCATGGAACGGTGGCCGGGCTGATTTTTTTTGAACGGAACCAGGACCAGCGACATTTTTATGCGCCCGGAAGATTTCACACGGCAGATCGAGCAGTTCAGAGCCCGGCAGGAGAAGCTTGAGGCGGAGTTGTCCGACCCCGGCGTCTACGCCGTGCCCGCCCGCGCCTCCATGCTTGCGCGCGAACGGCAGCGGCTGGAGGCAATTTTCGTAGCGTATGACAAGTGGACAGGTGCGCTGAACTCGGCCGGAGAGAACCGCGCTTTGCTGGAGTCCGAACACGACCCCGAATTCCGCGCGCTCATCGAAAGCGACCTGGCCGAACAGGAACGCACTGCCGTTGAGGCGGAGCAGGAACTCCTGATGCTTCTGGTGCCGCCGGACCGCGCGGACTCCCGCGATGCCATCGTGGAGATCAAACCCGCGGCGGGCGGCGAGGAGGCGGCGCTCTTCGCAGGCGACCTTTTCCGCATGTATCTGCACTATGCTGAGCGGCGCGGTTGGAAATGCGAGGTGCTGGAGCAATCGGATTCCGAACTCGGCGGTCTGAAGGGCGTGATGTTCTCCCTCTCCGGCGAGGACATCTTCTCCCGCATGAAATATGAAAGCGGCGTCCACCGCGTCCAGCGCATCCCCGTCACGGAGTCCGGCGGCCGTATCCATACCTCGACCGTGACCGTCTCTGTCCTGCCCGAGGCCAGCGAGATCGACGACATCGAAATCCGGCCGGACGACCTCGAAATTTCGACGTTCCGTTCCTCCGGTCCCGGGGGGCAGAACGTGAACCGCACCGATTCCGCGGTCCGCATCCGGCACATCCCGAGCGGGCTTGTCGTGGCGAGCCAGCAGGAACGCTCCCAGATCCGCAACCGCGAGATTGCCCTGCGCATCCTGAAGAGTCGCCTGCTGGAGATTCAGCGCAGCGAGGAGGCCGCGAAACAGGCCGCCAGCAAGCGTCTCCAGGTCGGTACCGGCGACCGCAGCGAACGCATCCGCACCTACAATTTCCCTCAGAACCGTGTGACGGACCACCGTTTCGGCGTGGTTTCCGTCTTCAATCTCCCCGCTCTCATGGAAGGCGACCTGGACCTGCTGCTGGACCCGCTCTTCGTTGCACACAGCAAGCTCGTGGTGGAGGATTTCCTGAAAAATCTTGAACGGGAATCCTGACCGCCGCTTGATTTTTCCGCTCGGCTATGGCATATTAGAAGGAGGGGGAAACGGGCGCCGGAAGGGCGGCGGCCGTCGGAACAAAAGGAGGGGAATCATGTTTTATCCGCTTGCTGGCCGCGGTGTCGCCGCGCAGGATGTCTGCGAATATGCCCGTGTCATCCAGGAGATCGATGAAGAACGCCGCGAACTCGCCGCGTTTGCTGCGCGACGGACGTTGTTTCGAAACGACTGTGCCGTCGAACTCGCCCGCCACAAGGAGCACCTGTTCGACCTGACCGAAGTGGAAGAGGCGGTGATGATCCGCACGCGCTACGTGGATTTCGGGCCGCATTGGACGGCGCATCGGAGGTTCCAGCGGTTTTTGAGCACGGCGGACTCCCGCGAGGAGCTGCTGTTCTGTTCCGACTGGCTCCGTCAGCACGAATCCGCTGCCGACACCGAGTTCCGCCAATGGCTCCGGCATAGTTGCGGCCCCGAAGAAACGGATGCCTGCCGCGACTTCCTGTACCGCGTCGACCCGGAACGCATTCTGCTGACGGCGAAGATGCCGCTGGGGTAGAATCAGTTTCGTTTTTTCATCACAGAGGAGAAAAGCCCCTGCCTCAACAGGAGCGGCCGGTTTTTCTCCAAGTTTCAGTTAAAAGGAATTTGTTTTAACTGAAACTTGCGTGTATGCGCGGGAACGGAAAAGACAGACTTGTTAGCCATGATTGTCAAACCTGTTGAGCGTGTTCTGCGTTCTTTTAGGGGAAGTCTTTCCCCTTTGAGCTTTAGGGGTGTGTTTTTTTCGCGTTGCAGGAGCTGTGAAGAATAAAAAAGCCGGAATCCGGCTTCAAGTTTCAGTTAAAAGGAGTTTGTTTTAACTGAAACTTGCGCGTATGCGCAGGAAACAGGGCGAACTGGACGAAAAGGGGCGTTTTCCTGACACAACCGGCTTGAAATTCCTGTTCGCCGGATGTATTGTATAGCATTACAGCATATCCCCCATAAGCGGCCTCAGCGGACGGAACAGGACGAACACCCATGAGAAAACCCGATATCTTCGACGAGATCATCCAGTGCCTGAAAACGGGCGCGCAGATCGGAGCCGACGCATCCGTAAGCGAAGAGGTCCTGCACGACCTTTATTCCCGGCCAGTCCGGGAAACGCCGCCCACACCCGCCGGACGGACGTCCCGACCGGCGCATCCCGCCGCGGCTTCCGCCCGCGACGGGCTCCCGCCGGCCTACGCGCCCGACATACCCGAATGGGAATCCCTCCGCACCGAATGCGCCTCCTGCAGGAATTGCGGTCTGGGACGCACCCGCACGAACATGGTCTTCGCCGACGGCAATCCGCACGCCGAACTGATGTTCATCGGGGAAGGCCCCGGCGCGGACGAAGACGCCACCGGCGTGCCGTTCGTGGGGCGTGCGGGCGAGCTGCTTTCCCGCATGATCGCAGCCATGACGTTCGACCGTGCCACCGAGACGTGCATCGCCAACATCGTGAAATGCCGTCCGCCCGGAAACCGCAATCCCGCCGACGACGAGGCCGCGGCGTGCATGCCGTATCTGAAACGGCAGATCGCCATGGTGAACCCGAAGGTGATTGTGCTGCTCGGCGCGGTGCCGCTCCTGTACCTCTTCAACCTCAAGGGCATCATGAAACTGCGCGGCCGCTGGCTGGACTACAACGGCATCCCGGTCATGCCGACCTACCACCCGGCCTTCCTTCTGCGGAATCCCCCGGCGAAGAAAGACGCCTGGGCCGATTTGCAGGCAGTCATGGCGGTCTTCGGGCGCAAGCCCGCGCCCAGGCGCTGAACCCGACTTCGGAGACGGCCTGATGGGACGCTACATCGTCAAACGAATTCTCTACTCCATCTGGATCCTGCTCGGGATCATGGTCGTGACGTTCGTCCTGTTTCGCGTTTCCGCGGGCGATCCGACCGCCGTACTGCTGGGCAAGAACCCGACCGCGGCGGACGTTGAGGCCATGCGCGATTCCATGGGCTGCGACAAGCCGCTGTTTTTCGGAAACTGGCGCGTGACGGAGCTGTATCCTGCCGCCGACTTCACCGGCAGCCGCATCGAGATCCCCGGCGTCATGCTGGGCGCAATCGATCCGGAAGCCGCCGCGCAGGACGGGCTGCATACGGGCGAGGGGAGCGTCGCGTTCAAACGCCAGTTCGTCAACAAGGAGTCGAAAAACCGCATCGTCCTTTCCGGCAGAGGGCGTTTCAATGTGAACGGTCAGGAGGTTTCCGTAACTTCCGGCGGGACTGCCGTCGAGCTGGCGGATGCCCCGGACGAGCTCGTTGTGACCGGGCTTGAGCCGGACTGCGTGCTGATTCGCGCAGGATTCGAGCGTCCGAACCGCACATGGTACGATTCGCAGGCGCTGGATTCGCTGAAGGAGCTTGTAACTTTCTCGGCGCATTTCCCGTTCGTTTCATTCTTCAATTTCGGAAACACGCTCCTCACGCACGAATCCATCCGCGGCAAGCTGTGGCGCGGCATGGTGCCTTCCCTGATGATCATGATCCCGATCTTCTTCGGCGAGCTTGTGCTCGGGATCATACTGGCGATGATCTCCTGCGCGTTTCAGGACCGCATCCTGGACCGCGTGATCGTGGTGCTCTCCGTGGCCGGGATGAGCATCAGCTACCTTGTGCTCATCATCCTGGGCCAATGGTTCCTGGCTTATTACCTGAACCTCTTTCCCGTCTGGGGCTGGGACAGCCCGAAATGCCTGGCGCTGCCGGTCATCATCGGCATCGTGTCCGGTACGGGCAGCGGCGTGCGGTTCTACAGGACCGTGTTCCTGGACGAGATCCGCAGGGAGTACATCCGGACTGCCGCGGCGAAGGGAGCGTGCCCGATGCGCGTGTACGGCGTACATCTTCTGCGGAACGCCCTGGTGCCGATCATCACACGCGCCTCGACCGTGCTGCCGTTCCTGTTCACAGGCAGCCTGCTGCTGGAAAGCTTTTTCGGGATTCCCGGGCTGGGCTACGAGGGTGTGAACGCGCTGAACAGTTCCGATCTTTCCATGCTGAAGGCGCTGGTCCTGCTGGGCGCGATCCTCTTCATCGTCATCAACCTGGTCACCGACGTGGCGTATGCCTGGGTCGACCCGCGCGTCCGCGTGGACCGCGAGTGACGATTTCCCGCCGTCCTTTGCGCGCGCGCATTGAAATCCGGCGAAAAGTGAAAACCGCGCTTGACAATTTAAAACGGGCGTGATACTGTATTGCCCTGAACCTGACTTTAATTCTACATTTTACGTACGAAAGGAATCATCCCATGAGCGCCAGTGTCCGCGAACAATTCATCGCCCGCTACGGAAAAGAACCCGCAGTCTGCTCCTTCGCCCCCGGCCGCCTCGAAATCCTCGGCAACCACACCGACTACAACGAGGGCTTCGTTCTGAGCTGCGCAGTGAGCCAGCACACCTGTTTCGCCATGAGCCCGGCGGACGGCACGAAATGCAACATCTGCGAACACGGCAAGGACCAGGAGCTTGACCTGAACGACATCGACACCCCGGTGAAGGGCGACTGGCGCAATTATATCAAGGGCCTGCTCGTCGACCTCAAACGCCGCGGCATCAAGTTCGGCGCGTTCGACGCCGTTCTCGACAGCCAGGTCCCGCTTTCCGCCGGCATGAGCAGTTCCGCCGCCCTCGAAATGTCCTTCGCATTTGCGCTGAAGACCATTTACGGCATCGAACTCCCGCTTGCCGACTGGGCACGCGTCGGACAGGCGGTCGAAAACAAGTTCCTCGGCCTGAACAGCGGCCTGCTCGACCAGTTCAGTTCGCTCTTCGGCAAAAAGGATTCCTTCATCCTCTGCGACTTCCGCACGGTCGAGGTGCTGAAGAACGTCGGCATGCCGTCCGGTTACGTTTTTGTCGTGGCGAACTCCATGGTGAAGCACAACCTCGTGGATTCCGCCTACAACCAGCGCCGCGTGAGCTGCGAGAACGCCACTGCCGCGATTCAAAAGACCCACCCCGAGATCAAGACGCTTCGCGACGTCTCCGGCGAGCTCCTCGAAGCCTGCAAGGGCGACATAGACCACATCGATTATCTCCGCGCCAAGCATGTTGTCGGCGAGGATGAACGCGTCTTCCGCGCCGTGGATTGTCTCGGCAGGGACGACATCGCCGGGTTCGGCCAGCTCCTCTACGAGAGCCATGAAAGTTCCCGCGTGAACTTCGAGAACAGCTGCCCCGAACTTGACATCCTCGTCGAGCTTTCCAAGTCCATTCCCGGCTGCCTCGGCGCTCGTCTCTCCGGCGGCGGCTTCGGCGGCATCTCCATCCATCTGGTTGAGATCTCACAGGCCGAGACTTACGCGGAACGTCTGAAGACCGCCTACAAGTCCCAGACCGGCATCGACGCTGCCACGTTCATCTGTTCCATTGGTGACGGCGCGGGCGTCGAAGCCTGAGCTCCTCTCCCGTCAGTCCCATGAACCCGAAATCCTGTCTTCTATTCCTCCTCACAGGAAGCATTCTCCTGCTCGGATTTGTCTGTGCCGGCGATGGAGAAATGTATTCCGATCCGGACACGATCCTGATCCAGCGCGGCTATATGAACCGTCACCCGGACGTGCCCGTCAACCCGAAGAGCGTGCTGGAGGAACAGACGATGAAGTCTGCCCGCTCTTTCGGCGATTCGGTCCGCGTGATCGATTTCGGGAAGGACGCCTACTGCCATCTCGTCCTGACCTTGAAGGCGGACAAGGAAAGCAAATTTGACGTCCTCGTCGGCGAGGTCCTGACCCCGGACGGACGGATCGAGGAGAATCCCGGCGGCTCGCGCATCTGCTACAAAGAGACGATCGACGTGAAGCCCGGCGAAGCAGAATACCTGATGAAGTTCCCGCCGCACAGAAACCCGTACGGCGGCATATCGAGCCCGCAGACGCCCGAGATCGCCCCGTTCCGCTATGTGGAAATCCGCAACCCGGACGGCGTCGAGATCGTGAAAATCGTCCGCATGGCGCATTTCCCGGAGTTCAATGATACCGCCTCCGCGTTCAGGTTCGACGATCCCGAGCTCGTGAAAGTCTGGGATTTCTGCAAATACTCGGTGAAGGCGTGCATCCCGTACGGACTGTACATCGACGGCAACCGCGAACGCCTGCCCTACGAGGCGGACAGCTACATCACCGCGCTGAGCCATTTCGCCGTGGACGCGAACTACTCCGCCTGCCGCACATCGATCGTATGGTCGCTTGACCATCCCACCTGGCCGACCGAATGGCGCCTGCTGATGCCCGAGCTCGTGAAAGTCTATCTGCTGTACAGCGGCGACATCAATACCGTCAACGACTGGTACGATCGCCTGAAGCCGTTCCTGCTGTCCGCCTGCCTCGACGAACGCGGGCTGCTGAACTCGAAACGCTACCCGGACGGTGTCCGCGACATCGTGGACTGGCCGGAGAAGGAGCGCGACGGCTACGAGATGAAGGACGCGAACTTCGTGCCGAACGCGTTCCGGCACCTCGCTCTGCTGGATATGGCGTATCTGGCGGAACAGACCGGGCACAAGGCCGATGCGGCGAAGTACCGTGCCGAAGCCGCCGCGCTGAACGACCGCCTGCACGAAGTCATGTTCGACGGCACATTGTTTGTGGATTCGCCCGGCTCGAAACACCATTCGGTTCACGCCCAGATGGCCGCCGTCTGCACCGGAGTCATCCGCGAGGAGGAAAAGGCGGCCGTCGCCGAGTTCCTGAAGGGAAAAGGCATGGCGTGCAGCGTGTACGGTGCGCAGTATCTGCTCGACGCCTGCTTCGAGCTCGGGCTCGGCGAACACGCCGTGGAGCTGATGACCTCCGACGGCCTCCGCAGCTGGCGCAACATGCTCCGCGCGGGCGCCACCGTGACCATGGAGGCATGGGACAACTCCGTTAAGCCGAACCAGGACTGGAACCACTCCTGGGCTACCGCACCGGCGAACGTCGTCGCGCGTCGGCTTTTCGGCATCCGTCCGCTTGCACGGGGGTTCACGCGTTTCTGCGTGGAACCGGATCTGAGCGTGCTGAAAAACGGATTCTACCGCCAGCCTACACCGGTCGGCCCGATCGAAGTGACGATAAAAGACGGCAAAGTCGTTTCCATAACGTTCCCCATTGGAACCAGCCTGGTCGCATCCGATCCTTCGCAGTCGTTCTTCTTCTGAAAAAATACCCCGCTCGAAACCGGCGGGGCTTTGGTCATCCATGAAGAGCGGATATAGCGGAGTGGAAAGGGCGGAGCTTTATTCTTCCTCGTCTTCTTCCCCGGAATCTTTTCCGGCATTTTCCACGGCTTCCTTTTTGATCTTCTCTTCGAGGAACTCTTCGACGGTCTTTCCGCCGTAGTCCGGCTCGGTGATGATCTCTTCCCCGTTTTCGTCCAGTTTGCCCAGCTCGTAACCGAGCAGTTCCATGGCGCCGCGGTGACCCTTCTGCGCCGCGGCCTTCAGCAGCAGTGCCGCCTGCCCGGCGTCCCGGTCCGTGCCGCGTCCGTAGAGATACAGCAGAGCCAGTTCGTACTGGGCATCCGGGTAGTTGTTGGTCGCGGCAGGGAACATGGACAGCTGTTTGAACGCTTCCCGCTCGTCTTTTGCGCAGCCGAGTCCGCGTGCGGCGAGATAACCGAGATATACATGGACGTCCTTATTTTCCGGATCGGAGGCCGCCAGCGAGAAGTTGATATATGCCACGATGTACTGCTCGTTGGCTTTCTGTATGTCGTCTGCCTGACCGGCCGCGATAAACGCCCGCACTCCGACGTTATAGTATTCCTGAGCGTGGGCGTAGTTCATCTGGTCGGACAGCCCCCAGGTCATATGCCATAAGGCAAACGGGATCAGCAGAAATGAGATGTACAGGCACAATTTGGCATAGCGCGGCGGCTTGTGGACGCGTTCGGGGATGTGCTCCGGCCTCTGCCCGTCTTTCCACTTCGAGCGGACATAGCCCAGCTGGTTGTGTGACGGCGGATTCGGGCCGAAGAGGATGTCGTTGTATGTGATGATCACCAGGCGGATGGAAATCAGGACGGAGGTAAGCTCGCCGATGAACCCGCCGAACTCCGGTCCCTGGATCCCCGTTGCCTTGAAGAGACGGACCAGAGAGATCATTTTCAGCACGCCGCCGACGATCCCGAGGATGGCTACGATGCGGAAAAGCCATTTCGCGACGTTGGATCGGCTTGTCCGCAACGCCACGCCATACGCGGCCACGACCACGATCAGCGGCAGGTTCACGATCGACCAGAACCTTATGAAAACCTTCATGCCTCCGAACCCGGGCAGACGGGGCAGCACAATAAGGAGCGGTTCCAGAAGCAGCAGACACGCCGCCAGCACGTAGAAGACGATGCCGAGCCGTTTCAGCACGCGGGAATCGTGCAGGGCCTTCTTCGATGCCTTTGCGTCCAGCTTCAGGAGACGTTCCTCCAGCGAATCCGCGGCGGCGGATCGGGAAGACGGGGTGTCGGAAGAGACCGGGGACTGTCCGGTGGTCTGATTTTCGGGTTCGGTGTTCATGCTTTCGGGCTCCTTGCTGATAATGCGAAAACAAAAAGTCTGAGTAAGGTATAATATAGCACACCTGTTCACATTTTTACAATATCTTTTTTGCCGATTTCGGAAAAAAATGATGAAAACGCTTACAAACCGTAGAGTGTCCCGATCATGCGGTTCGCCGCGGATTGGCCTCCGCTCCGGTACGCCCGCAGGACGGCGCACTGTTCCGCCCGCGTGGCGCGGCAGACGGGCAGACGTTTCAGAATGGCGATCTTGACCTGGGGGAAGGGTTTGCCTGACTCGGAAGCGACGATCCGGTACCAGCGGTCGACGGTCGCGCTGTTCATGACGACCGCCAGGAAATGCGGCGAAACCGTGCCTGGTCGCGGCGCCGTGCCGTGCAGGGTGTTTGCGTAGTAGTACCGACCCGCGGGATCGCAGGCGGCGATGATCCGGTCGGCGGTCTGCCGCGTCAGGACCTTTGGACGCTCGAAGATCTCCGGCGAACGCATCCGCAGTCCGTTCGCCCGGTTTCCGCGCCGCGCCTCCTCCAGTGCGTTCATGCGGGCCGGGTCGTAGTCGATCCAGCGCGAATGCGGCGCGGTCTTCATACGGACGATGTCGCGTCCGGTGAGCAGCGGTTTCGGGTTCGCGGCCTGTTCCGGCGATTTGACGAAGAGCTCATCCCCGACCGTCCCCTGGATCACGCCGTCGCGCACGTCGGCGATCTGCCCGAGCGGGACACTGTGCGCCCGGACTGTCCGCAGGAACGTGCCGTTGCCGCAGAGTCCTGCCACGATGCGGCATCCAGGGAACGCCAGGACATCGGTGGCGGGCACGCTTCCAGCGTCGTCGATGCGGACGCGACCATCCGGGGGCATAGGTTCGCGGCGGAAGATCACGGCGGCGGAATCGACCACAGCCCCGCCGAAAAGGCGTGGCGGCATGGGCGATGCTGAAATCAGGCGCTGTTCCGTCAGCAGCCAGCGTCGCATGGGCTCCCCTTGCGTATTTAAAAGCAGCCGGTCAGGCGCGAGCCACCCGCACACGCCCCCCTCGCGTGCCAGGCGCGCTCCCAGCTCGATGAAAAGGGAAAAGAGGTTGAAGCGTCCGTTCGTGAAGCGGTAATCCGCGCGCAGACGGCGTTTCTCGCGTTCCGGTATGCTTCCGACGGGCACGAATGGCGGATTGCCGAGCACGAGGTCGAATGATGCCGCCGGAAAAACGGTTTCCTTCAGGGCGTCGGCGCAGACGACGCGTGGCGCGCCGGGATGTCCGGTCAGGCTCATGTACAGCCAGCGAAGGCGAAGCGCGGCGGTCTCGGCGGCGAGCGGCTGGAGTTCGATCCCGCAGATGTGATCGGGGGCCGGCAGCGCGCCGAAGCTTCGGTACAGCACGCGCATGGCGGCGACGAGGAAGGCTCCGCAGCCGCAGGCGGGGTCGATGATGCGGAGCTGAGCGACGGTTTTTCTGTTCAACTTGGGCAGGGCGTCCAGCGCATCGGACACGATCCGTTCGGCGGCGGCCCGCGGGGTGTAGTAGATGCCGTGCCGCTTGCGGACGGGGGCGAGTGCGGCGGCGCAAAGCGTTTCGAGATCGTCCGGATTGAAGCTGCGCCTCAACTGCGGCTGTGCCCGGCTGGCGCCCGGGCACGGAGAGGAATGGTCGGAACTGCCGGAGCGCAGCATGCTTATTCTGCTTCCTGGAATGCCTGGATGATGGCGAGGAAGTCGTCCGGGATCGGCGCCTCGAACTGCATGCGTTCCCCGGTCACGGGGTGCGGGAACGAGATGCGGCGGGCGTGGAGCATCTGGCGTGGCGCGGGCGAGGACCGGCCGCGGGCGTAGAGCTTGTCGCCGACGATGGGGTAGTCCTTGTAGGACAAATGGACACGGATCTGGTGCGTGCGTCCCGTGTGCGGGTGCATTTCCATCACTGCGACCTTGCGGCCGTCCCAGAGCCCCTTGCGGATGAGCTTCCATGTAGTGACGGCCTCGCGGCCCTGCCCGTCCCGCGCGATGGCCATGCGCTTGTGATCCGGGTGGCGCATGATGGGTGCGTTGACCACGTTCACGGGGGGCGACGGCCAGCCGTGGACGATGGCGAGATAGGTCTTCTGCACATCCCGGTCGGCGAACGACTTCGCGAGCTTGCGGAGCGCCTTCGCGGTCTTCGCTATGACCAGTGCGCCGCTGGTGTCCTTGTCGAGGCGGTGCACGATCCCGGGCCGCATGGCGTCGAAATCCTCGTCGTCGAGTCCGGGGTCGCGTCCGAGCAGGGCGTTCACCACGGTGCCGTGCCAGTTGCCGGCCGCCGGATGCACCACCATGCCCGCGGGCTTGTTGATGACCAGCAGGACTTCGTCTTCGTAGATCACGTCGAGCGGGATGTCCTCGCCTTCGGCCTTCAGGGGGACGGCGGGCAGGGAATCGGTCAGGACGACAGCCGCCCCGGCGGGGAATTTGAGGCGCGGCACATCGCAGACCTTGCCGCCGACCGTCAGCTTGCCGTCGCGGATGAGTTTCTGGATGTGCGTTCGGGAGAGGTCCGGGCAATGCGCCGCCAGCGCTTGGTCGATGCGCTCGTCCGCATCGTATTCGTCGAGCGTGAACTCGTAGACTTCTCCGGTTCCGGGATCGTCAGGCATCGGCGGCTTCCTTTTCGGTTTCCTTCTTTTTCCCGAGCTTGAGCGCCGTGAGGTACACGACGATGCCGCCGGGGATGGCCAACGCGACCGCGATGAACTGCGACGGCGTGAGGCCGAGGATGGAGTCCGTATGGTCGCCGCGCATGAATTCCAGCAGGAACCGCATCACGCCGTACAGGATCAGATACACGCCGCCGATCGTGCCGGCGTACTTGCGTTTTCGCAGAAGCAGGAGCAGAATGGCGCACATCAGGACATTTCCGGCAGATTCGAAGAGCTGGACCGGGAAGACCGGCACGGAACCGTCCGTCAGGAGCGAGGGATAACGGAATGCCGCGGGCGACCCGGCGGGAAACTGCACCGCGAGCGGGAATCCGTTGGGCGCGGGCTTGCCGAAGCAGCAGCCCTGCATGAAGCAGCTGATGCGTCCGAACGCGTGAGCGAGCGCCATGGCTGGTCCGAGGACGTCCAGAAGTGCGAGCAGGCTGATGTTCTTTCTCGGTTCGGCGTCCTTGGCGGGCTGTTTTTCCTGCATCCCGAGCTTGCGGCGGACGGTCGGCCATTTTGCGTAGATGCACTCGGCGGTAAAGGCCAGGATGAATCCGCCGTAGAAGACGAGTCCGCCCTCATGCACGTTCAGGATCGCAAGGATGCCTCGCCCCCTGAACTGGTCCCAGAACTGGATCACATAGAACAGCCGCGCCCCGATTACGCCCGCGAAGAGCGCGATCATGGAAATGTTGTAGACCTGGTCGGTCGTGAGGGATGCATATTTTTTCAGTTTCAGCATCAGGCAGAACGACGCCAGAAAGCCGATTCCGATGAAGACTCCATACCAATGGACGGCGAAGGAGCCGATGGTGAAGGCGATGGGATACATTTTTTCTCCGTTGTCGATAAAAAAGTGCAAAATCCACTGGAAAAAACGGATTTCCGCGGGTAAATTATAAAAATGCGATTTTTTCCGGCGGATCCCCGCAGAAAAAAACGCATATAAAAAGTATAGCATCTTCCGAAGAAAATTCCAGTACAAAACGCCCGGCGGATGCGAAAAAACCGAAAAATACCCCGGACAGAAAGGCACATCATGACGGAAGCCATCGCCAGCCACATTGAATATTTCGCATCGTTCGCCCACACGGCGCCGCTGCTCTTTTTCTTCTTCATCTTCCTCTTCATGGCCATTGAAAGCTCGTTCATCCCGTTCCCCAGCGAAGTGGTGATGATCCCCGCCGGGTTCCTGATCTGGCGCTACCCGCTGACGCCTTCGCACGCGCTTGATGTGGTGATCGTGATCGCCACCGGGCTCTGCGGCTCCATGGCAGGGGCGTACGTGAACTATTTCCTGTCCATGTGGCTGGGACGGCCCGTGCTCCACACGCTTCTGCGGAAATACGGCAAGTTCATCCTGATGTCGGAACAGTCGCTGGACCGCGCTGAGGAGATCTTCCGCGAATACGGCGAAGTCGTCACGTTCATTTCGCGCCTGCTCCCGGCCATCCGCCAGCTCATTTCCATCCCCGCGGGGCTTTCGCACATGAATCTCTTCCGGTTCACGCTCTTCACCGCGCTCGGCGCGGGCCTCTGGACGGCGGTCCTGACCATGCTCGGCGTATGGTTCGGACACGCTACCGGCGACATGACCTATCTGGAGATGATCGAGAAGGGCAAGGCGATGATTCAGGAGAACTACCTCTGGATCTTCCTCGGTTGCGCTGTCCTGTTTGCCGGATACATTATGGTCCACCGGAAGATCATGGGTTCGAAAAAGAAACCGGATGCCGGGACCGGATCCGGATCCGAACCGGAAAAAGAGGTCTGACCATGCTTACCGGGACATACTCTGCCACGCTCGCCGGGATCGACGCCGTCGCGGTTGAGATCGAAGTCCACGCCTCCGGCGCGGGCGAAGGGGTAAACGTTTCCATCGTCGGCCTGCCTGACGCCGCAGTCCGCGAGAGCAAGGAGCGCATCCGCAGCGCGCTTTATGCCGCCGGTCTGCGCCATCCCGAAGGTTTTACGCTCGTGAACCTCGCGCCCGGCGACATCCGCAAGGAAGGCACGGCGTTCGACCTGCCGATCGCGTTGGCGCTGGCCTCCGCCACCGGGGCGTTCCCGAAGGAAACGCTGGAAGACGCCATGATCCTCGGCGAACTCGCGCTTGACAGCTCGGTCCGCGCGGTGAAGGGCGTCCTGCCCGCCGCGCTCCTCGCCAAACAGATGCCGCAGATCCATACCCTGATCGTTCCGGCGGAAAACGCCCGCGAGGCGGCCACCGTGCTGCCTCACATCCGCGTGTTTGCCGTCAATTCCCTGACCGACGCCATCCGCGCCCTCGCGGGGGAACTGCTCCCGCTTTCGAACAATGACGGTGCGGTGTTCCTGGAGCCGGACTGGGACGGCGTGCCCGATTTCGCCGAAGTCAAGGGGCAGGCGGCCGCCAAACGCGCGCTGGAGATTGCAGCCGCGGGCGGGCACAACGTGATCTTCATCGGACCGCCCGGCTCCGGCAAGAGCATGCTCGCCCAGCGCATGCCCGGAATCCTGCCGCCCATGACCGAGGAGGAAACGCTTGAAACGAGCAAGATCCATTCCGTCCTCGGCCTGCTCCCGCCCGATACGCCGCTTCTCCGCAAGCGCCCGTTCCGCGCGCCGCACCACACGGTCAGCGACGCCGGACTCATCGGCGGCGGCACCAATCCCCAGCCCGGCGAGATCAGCCTGGCCCACAACGGCGTGCTCTTCCTGGATGAATTGCCCGAGTTCAAGCGCAGTACGCTGGAGGTCCTGCGGCAGCCGCTCGAAAACGGTGAAGTCTCCATCAGCCGCGCCGCCGGCAGTTTCATCTTCCCGTGCCGTTTCCTCCTCATCGCGGCCATGAACCCGTGCCCCTGCGGTCACCTCGGCGACCGCCGCCACCGCTGTTCCTGCCGTTCGCTCCAGATCCAGCAGTACCGCGCGAAAATCTCCGGTCCCCTGCTCGACCGCATCGACCTGCATGTGAACGTGGAAGCGTTGTCGGACGACGAGCTTGTCTCGACCCGGCCGGCGGAATCCAGCGCCGCCATCCGCGCCCGGTGCATCGCCGCGCGAGACATCCAGACGCGCCGCTACGGACGCGACGGCCATGTCCGCTGCAACGCCATGATGGGACCCGCCCAGCTCACGAGATACTGTGTGCTGGAACCCCAGCTTCAGACCATGATTCGCCACGCCATCAACGAGTTCGGATTGTCGGCGCGCGCCTACGACCGCATCCTGCGCGTCGCCCGCACCATTGCCGACCTCGCGGGATCCGAGACGATTCGCCGCGAACACCTCTTCGAGGCGATCGGTTATCGTGCGCTTGACCGCAAGGCCTGATCAGATTTATTTGTCTTCCTTTTTTTCTTCGCCCTGTTCCGGTTCGGCGCCGGGGGCGTGGTCGCGCTTCATTTGCGCCTGTTTTTCCCGGCGCAGACGGTCCCAGTAGTCCAGACGCTTGCGGATTTCGCGCTCGAAACCGCGGTCCGGCGGGTTATAGAGCCTGGTGCGGGGCATTCCTTCCGGGAAATAATTCTGCCCGGAGAAGGCGTCGGGGAGGTCCTGGTCGTACTGGTAGCCGTGCCCGTAGCCGAGTTCCTTCATGAGCTTTGTCGGTGCGTTCAGGATGTGCGCGGGCGGCATGAGGGAGGAATATTTCTTCGCGGCCCGGAGGGCGCTGCCCCAGGCCACGTACGCGCTGTTCGACTTCGGCGCGGTCGCCAGATAGATCACGAGCTCTGCGATGGCGATGTCGCCCTCGGGCGAGCCGAGGCGTTCATAGGTGTCCCAGCAGGATACCGCCACCTGGAGCGCGTTCGGGTCGGCGAGGCTGACGTCCTCCATCGAGAATCGCGTGAGCCGCCGCAGCAGGTACAGCGGGTCTTCGCCGCCCTCGATCATGCGCGCCGCCCAGTACAGTGCGGCGTCCACGTCCGATCCGCGAAGGGACTTGTGGAGCGCGCTGATGAGGTTGTAATGCCCCTCTCCGTTCTTGTCGTAGACCGGGGCGCGCTGGCGGACCAGCTGGGAAAGGCGTTTCGTGTCGACCTCCTCGCCTTCCGCGGCAAGATCGTACACGGACTCCATGATGTTGATGAGGTAGCGTCCGTCGCCGTCGGCCAGGCCGGGCAGCATCTTCCGTGCCTCGGCGGACAGCGGCAGCGGCATGCCGGAAAGCTCTTCGGCGCGCTTCATGATCCTGTCCAGCGCCGTTTCGTCCAGCGGCTTCATTACGAAGACCTTGCAACGGGAGAGCAGGGCGCTGTTCAGCTCGAAGGACGGGTTCTCCGTGGTGGCGCCGACGAGCGTGACTGTGCCGTTCTCCACGAACGGCAGAAATCCGTCCTGCTGGGCGCGGTTGAAGCGGTGGATCTCATCGACGAAGAGGAGCGTGCCCTGTCCGGCCTCGCGCAGTTTCGCCGCCTCGTCGAACGCCTTGCGGAGTTCGGCGATGCCGGAGAAGACGGCGGAAAGCGCCACGAAGTGCATGCTGGTGGTGTGCGCCATGATGCGCGCCACGGTGGTCTTGCCGCATCCGGGCGGCCCCCACAGGATGAAGCTGCTCAGACGTCCGCTTTCGATCATGCGGCGGAGCGGGGCGTCGGGTCCGAGCAGATGGTCCTGCCCGACCACTTCCTCCAACGTGCGCGGACGCATCCGGTCGGCCAGCGGCGACTTCAGAAATGCCGAAAAAAGACTGCCCTGCTCATCGTTCATGGGACAATCAGCCTGTGCTTGAATTTTGCGGAACTACAGCAGAAACAGGGCGTTACAGGATACCCTTCGTGGAGGGCACGCCCTGCACGCGGGGATCCATGGAGACCGCCTCGGACAGTGCCCGGGAGAACCCCTTGAAGATTGCCTCGAACACATGGTGCACCTCGCCGGAGGACAGCATGCGGATGTGGAGCGTGAGGCCGCCTTTCACGGACAGCGCCTGGAAGAATTCCCGGAAGAGTGCGGTGTCCAAGTCTTTGATATATTCCACGGGCGGCTGCACGTCGTAAACGAGATACGGCCGTCCGGAAAGGTCGAGCGCGACCATTGCGAGAGACTCGTCCATCGGCAGCAGGAAGCTTCCGTAGCGGCGGATGCCTTCCTTCGTGTCGAGCGCCTGCGTGAGGGCGTGGCCCATGGTCAGCCCCAGGTCCTCCATCGTGTGGTGGCAGTCCACGTCCAGGTCGCCTTGCGCCTGGACGGCCAGGTCGAATCCGCCGTGCCGGGCGAAGAGCGTCAGCATGTGGTCCATGAACGGGATGCCGGTATTGATTTTGGCGATTCCGGTTCCATCCAGATTCCAATTCACATAGATGGAAGTCTCATTCGTTTTGCGTTCGATTTCCGCGATTCTCATGCCACATGTCTCCTTAAAGGTTTGATTTCTTTTTCACATACATTAGCACATTAAACCTGTCATTTCAAACGTTTTTGCTTTTTTTTCGCATCTTTTTCGCCCCAGTTTCCCATTTGCGGTTTGAATTCTCGCGATTCAAATCTATATTTAGAAGAGCTTTTTTTTCCGCAGCAATTTTTTGCCGCTGATCAACCATTCCGGTGCATGACCATGAAACATCTCTGCATTATTGCGTTTTTTGCCGCGGCGTCCGTTCTTTGCGCCGCGGATCCCGCCCCCGTTCCGGCTGCCGCGAAGCCCGCCGAATCCGCGAAGCCCGCCGAATCCGCGAAGCCCGCCGAGGCGAAGATACCCGTTTCCGTACTGACGACGATCTACCGCACGAATCCGGAACCGTCCGCGTTCGCCGATCAGGAGAAGGCCGAGAACCTGCTCAACCGTCGGGCCGAACTGGTCGAGAAGATCCAGAACGAGCGCAAGCGCATCCTGACGGAGGACGCCGCCGCGAAGAAACTGAGCGAGGAGATCCTGCTCCTGAACCGCAAGCTCGCCTCGCTGCTTGAGACGAAGAAATCCATGATCGAGCTCAATTCCCAGCTGCTCGACCTTGATATCGCCATTTCCAGACTCAAACCCGCGCCCCAGCCGAACCCCGAAGACGATTCGAAGGACGGCGAAAAGGATGACGGAAAGAAGACCGACGGCAAGAAAGCCGACAAGGAGTGACCGAATATGTCCGCCAACCTCATCAACGGTACCGAGATTTCCAAAGCCGTCAACGCGGAGACAGCCGCGGAGACAGCAGAGATCATCGCGAAATACAATGTCCAGCCCGCCCTCGCGGTGATCCTCGTCGGCGAGGACCCAGCATCCCAGGTTTACGTCTCCCGCAAGGCGAAGAAATGCGCCGAGCTCGGCATTCGTTCCGAGAAGATCGTGCTTCCCGCGGATACGTCCGAGGCCGAACTGCTGGCCATTATCGCGAAGCTCAATGCGGATCCGTCCATCCACGGTATCCTCGTTCAGTCCCCGGTCCCGAAACAGATCGATGAACGCAGCGTCGTGCTCGCCATCGACCCGAAAAAGGACGTCGATTGTTTCCACCCGTTCAACGTCGGCAAAATGATGCTCGGCGATTTCTCCGGGTTCCTGCCCTGCACCCCGTGGGGCGTGACCGTCCTGCTGGAACGTTCCGGCGTCGTTACCCGCGGCAAGAACGCGGTAGTGCTCGGCCGGTCCAACATCGTCGGCAAGCCAATGGCAGCCATGCTCATGGCGAAGGCCCCGTTCGGCGACGCCACCGTCACGGTCTGCCACTCCCACACCCCCGACCTTGCCGCAGTGACGCTTCAGGCCGATATCATCGTCGCTGCCCTCGGCATTCCGCGGTTCCTGAAGGGCGACCAGGTCAAGGAGGGCGCAGTGGTCATCGACGTCGGCATCAACCGCATCCCCGATCCGACGGCCAGGAACGGCTGCCGCCTCGTCGGCGACGTCGATTTCGACTCCGTCGCGGAGAAGGCTTCACTCATCACACCCGTCCCGGGCGGCGTCGGCCCCATGACCATCGCCATGCTCATGAAGAATACGCTCCGTGCCTGCCGCGCCTCGCTGAGCGCCTGACCTTCCGCAAGAAAGGTTTCCGCCATGCCGCCGTTCCTCTTCAAACTCCTCGGCATCGTGATCGGCATTCTCATCTGGAAGGCCGTCGTCGGCTCCTTCCGCAAGGCGAAGAACGCCATGGACGAGGACGATGATGATGCGGCTGAAAACGAGGAGGATGTCGTTTCCCGGGCGCAGCTCGACCAGGAGGAACAGTGGCGGCAGGCGGCGAAGCAGATCTCCTGCATGTTCGACCCCGGGAAGGATCCTCACGGGAACGATGCATCCATCACCGGCAGATTCTCCGGGCATTCTGTCACGGTCAAGCGGTTCGGACGGAACTATGTCCGCTATTTCGTGGGGTTCCGCTGCAATACCGGCATCCAGGTCTGCGTGGTCCGCGATCTGGAGTCGATCGCCGAACGCATCCTGGACGGCCAGCCCATCTTCCCGTCGAAACATTTCTTCCCGTCCAACGAGCCCGTTTTTTACTGCTCCGCGCAGTCGGAAGATGCGTTCGACCGTTTCCTGGATGTTCCGTCAAACCGGTCCGCCGTGCTCAATCTCGTGCATCTTTTCCCCTCGTGCATGTTCAATATGGGGGGAGTTTCCGTTCGCCTGCGCGCATCCACGCCGGACATTTCCGTCCTCGACACCATGATCGCCATTGCCAATGCGCTGGAAAACCCCTCGCAAACCCCGATGCCGGACCTGACGAGCGCGCCGAGGAAACGTTTCATCCCTGTTCCGCCCGTCCCGGATCATCCGGCAGGTAAGTTCTCCGGCGATGCGGAAGAAACGCCCAAACGTTTTCCGCCGATCCAGGTCAATGCCACGACAAGAACATCGAGGATCCGCCGTTCTGCGGACGCCGGTTTCTCCGGCAAGACCACCATCGTCCGGATCACGCCCGAATCGAGACGCACCCAGGGCATAAAGGCCATGAAAGCGGCGGCCGCGGAGAATCCGCCCGAAAAGACGGAACCTTCGGCAGAAGCTCCCGTTGAAACCGTAACGGCGAGTCGGCCCGGATCCGTCCCGGAGGCCATCCCGCCCGCTGATTCCCTTTCCGTCGAATCCGTCTGTGCCGCGCTGTTTTCCAAGCCCTTCCCGGGTACGGAGGAACGGGCGGCTTTCGATGCCATGAAAGGCCGGCGCGTGGGCTGGAGCGGCCAGCTCCTGACGGTCCTCCCGTTCAACATGGATTTCGTGTTCGGATCCCGGAAGGGTGTGAAGGGGACGTTCCTGATCCACCGGATGGTGCAGTCGCAGTTCGGATCGCCCGTGCCGATCAAGGCGGTCGCGGCGTTCCCGCTGGAACTCCAGTCCGCGCTGGAATCCGGGAGAGGCAAGACCGTTTTGTTCGAGGGAGAGCTCCTCAAGTTCGAGCCGTTCGCGCATGAGCTCTATCTCCAGAATGCCGCGCTCAAATCCTGATTCCGCATGCCCCGGTCATTTCTTTCTTCCGGAAAACGCTTGAAATGCGGAAAAAATATGCTATAATATTGTTTTAAAGATTCAAAACATTTACCCGCGGCATATTCCGCGGCCGGCGCTCCCGCCTCGAAAACACGGTCTCCGCCGGTTTCAATCATAATGAGGCATTGTCATGGCACTCTTTCTCGGCGGCATCGCATTCCTGGTACTCGGCTATTTCCTGTACGGCAAACTGGTAGAGAAGATCTTTGGCCCGGACGACCGCGAGACGCCCGCGGTGAAGTATGCCGACGGCACGGACTATGTGACGCTGCCGCGCTGGAAGAACATGCTGATCCAGCTGCTGAACATCGCGGGCATCGGTCCGGTGATCGGCGTGATCCTGGGCATCAAGTTCGGCATCATCGCGCTCGTCATCATCCCGATCGGATGCGTCCTCATGGGCGCGGTGCACGACATGGCCGCCGGCATGATGTCGATCCGCGACAGGGGCGCGAACCTGCCGAAGATCGTGCGTAAGAACCTCGGCATGAACTACAACATCTTCTTCGAGTGGTTCATGGTGATCCTGCTTCTGCTCGTGGTCGCGGTCTTCATCAACATCCCCGCCAACCTCATCAACACGACCGTGCAGGAATTCAGCACGCCGTCCGATCCCGTTGCGGCAGCGACATACGAGCCGGAGAATTTCTTCTGGGTCGCGGTCGTCGCCATCTTCTGCTACTATGTCATCGCCACGATGTTCCCGGTCGACAAGATCATCGGCAAGGTGTACCCGTTCTTCGGCCTCATGCTTCTGGCAGGTACCGTTGCCATCTTCGTCGCTCTGCTCGTGAGAGGCTTCCACGATCCGTCCATCATGACCATGACCGAGAACTTCAAGCAGGGACTGGTCGATACCAAATGGGATTCCGCTACGCACCCGATATTCCCGCTCCTCTTCGTGACCATCGCATGCGGCATCATTTCCGGATTCCACGCCACGCAGTCGCCGATCATCGCCCGCACGATGAAGTCGGAACGCGAAGCGAAGAGCGACTTCTACGGCATGATGATCCTGGAAGGCATCATCGCCATGATCTGGGCGGTTGGCGGCCTCGCCATCTACAATGAGTTCCCCCAGCTCATGTCGAAGGGCGGCCCCGCGGTGCTCTGCGAGATCACGACCCATTTCCTCGGTACCTGGATGGGCACGGTCACCGTGCTGGCGGTCGTGATCCTGGCCGTGACCAGCGGCGACACCGCGCTCCGCAGCACGCGCCTCGCCCTCGCCGAAATGCTCCACATCCCGCAGCAGAGTTTTCTGCCGCGCTTCCTGACCTGCCTGCCGCTGATCGTCCTCGTTGCAGGTCTGCTCTACTGGTCCAACACCGATGCCGCCTCATTCAATAAACTCTGGAACTACTTCGCCTGGGGCAACCAGGTGCTCGCCGCCACCACGCTGATGGCAGGAACGGTGTGGCTGCTCCGCAGAGGAAAGAAGGTCGGTTCGCTGATCACGCTGCTTCCCGGCATGTTCATGACCGCCGTCGTCGTCACGTTCATCGTCTGGACGTCCAGAAAAATCGGTCAGCCCGACGGCCTCTTCTTCTTCACGCGGAACGGCGGTCTGTCGTACGAGGTCTCCGTCGTGTTCGGCATCATTGTCTCGATTGCCTTCGCCGTTTTCGTCATTCGCCAGGGCAGGAAGCCCGACCCGCTGGTCGACTACACCCCGTCGGCCGAACGCTATACCGACATGGAATACCGGCACTGCGGCAAAACCGGTCTCCAGCTGCCGCGCGTTTCGCTCGGACTCTGGCAGAATTTCGGCGGAAAAGACAACTTCGACAGCGCGCATGCAATGGTCTGGACCGCATTCGACCGCGGCATCACGCACTTCGACCTCGCGAACAACTACGGACCGCCGGCAGGCAGCGCGGAAGAGGCGTTCGGCTACATCCTGAAGGCCGACTTCACCGGCAAACTGCGCGACGAACTGATCGTTTCCACGAAGGCAGGCTACACCATGTGGCCTGGTCCCTACGGAGACAAGGGAAGTCGCAAGTACCTGATCGCCAGCTGCGACCAGAGCCTGAAGCGCCTCGGCCTCGACTATGTCGACGTCTTCTACCATCACTGCATGGATCCGGACACCCCGGTCGAGGAGTCTATGCTCGCGCTCGACCAGATCGTGCGGTCCGGACGCGCGCTGTACGTGGGTATTTCGAATTACTCGCCCGAACGCGCCCGCGAGGCGTTCGCCATCCTGCGCGAACTGAAGACGCCGACCGTGCTGCATCAGGTGCGGTACAACATGTTCGCTCGCGACTGCGAGCAGGACGGCACGTTCGACGTGCTGAAGGAATTCGGCATCGGCGGCATCGTCTTCTCGCCGATGGCGCAGGGCCTGCTCACG
>Ga0310786_10001994_pt1 | contig 32149 bp, 22 predicted proteins | sample AusTroGonzalo_MG_FD_203881 | JGI IMG/M metagenome (GOLD analysis project Ga0310786, IMG submission 203881) | Bovine rumen microbial communities from tropical cattle in Woodstock, Queensland, Australia - Gonzalo_03 (v2) (version 2) | ecosystem: Host-associated > Mammals > Digestive system >...
TGCCGATTCAGGATCAATCGTTCCAGAAATCTTAACTTGCTTCTTTTCTTTATCTTGTTCCACCTTCAAATTAGCGGGAACATTCCCCTTCACAGAATACATGTGGCTGTACTGATAGACAATCGGTACAATGTCTTGGCCAGCAACAACCGTCTGATTATCGCTACCTTCAACGAGATCGAACGCCATAGTCGCTGGTATTATTTCAATCGTTGCTTTGGCTGTCGCTTGATTTTCGGGACCAATGACAGAAAGCACAATATCATGCAGTCCCCTTGAACCTTCTTGAATCAGCCCAATAATAGTCACCGTATCATCATTTTCCATACGCTCGTAACCGCCCGGAAAATTCGGAAGTACTAGTTCCAGAGCATGTTCTTTATAGAAAACTATTGGCTTAATAGAATCGCCAGCAGTCACCTTCTGCGATGCATTTTTTATTACAGTAATCCTCGTCACGACTGGCTTATGAGTCACTTCAACCGATGCAAATGCGGTATCATTGTTATTTTCGCCCTCTACGATAATCTTTATCGAGTAAGAACCATCCTCCAAGTTTTCATCGACAGTTCCACTCACGATCAACTTATTATCTTGTACACTATAGTTAAACTTTCCTTTTAGAGAGCCTTCACCTGTATTAAAAGAACTCAAGTTTTCATCGACACGGACATTTTTAAACAGGAACACAACCGGTGTAATCTCATTGCCCGCCACAACCTTCTGTGTTTCGTTTTCAGAAATTTCTATATCAGTCTTAGCCTCGCCATCTATCACGGAAATCTTTCCCATCTGGCTAGCAGTACCACCGGCATCATTCTCTACAGTGACTTTGTATTCATAATCACCGGACATTATATCTTTATCTACAGTACCGGTAATCAAGATTTTTTGATTTGCTTCATCAATATTATAAGTAAGTCCAGACGGGAGTCCCCTCACACTGTAACTTGTTATTCCCTCATAATCGAAAACGATAGGCGTAATAGAACTGCCAGCCTCGACATTCTGGTCCGCTTCACCGCTACGATTACTCAACTCTAAAGAAATCGGAGGGAGCGGTTTTTCCTTCACTATAAATGTAAATTCGGTCTTGGCTAAATTGCCTTCATCGTCTTTGACTACGATATAAGCATTGTACGTACCGGCGGCAATATCTTTTCTCATCTGTCCAGAAATTTCACAAATAGGGCCTTTAGTCCACCTTTTCGTCAACCCAAAATTATCAGTCAACTTGGTCGATCCTTCTTTATATTCAGGATCGTAATTCTCACCGAAGCCAGTATTTTCATACAGAATTCGAATCGTCTCAATGTTATCGCCAGCAAACACAGTCTGTTCAAGTTTGCCTTCCACAACTGTTTGCGTAATCTTTTGCGATTCCAAATTTTGAGCAGCGGCGGCAACCGCAAGGAACAAGAACATTGCCAACGAAATCATTTTTTTCATGATTTCCTCCTTTATCTAGCGAATAAAACCCCAAATTTCTTGTAAAAAAAGAAACTTTCGAAAAACTTTGCTAGATGGTTTATGGCCCGGACATCTTGATTTTGAGGCTGTCTAACCCCAATCGCTTGTGAATCTATACAAAATAATGTATATTGGAAAGGTCGGTTTTATAGAAGAGTTTTTCAAGCGTAGATTAAATGACATTGCGTACTAGATTCATCAAGACTTTCGCTCTCGGACTTGCCGTAGCCTGCACATCTTTGTTTGCAGAGTTCTCCTACACGTCGAGTAAGTATCAGCAGGATGAGTGGTCTCCCGAATATGGTAGTAACACTTGGATGTATGAGGACCCAACAGGAATCTTTGAAACGGGTCCCCTCGATGTATTCCATGCAGCTATAAATCTTTATTTAAACCGTCAGTTTTTGGATGCTGCATACGCTTTCGGAAAAATCCAGACCAAGTACCCGAAATTCCGCTTGGCGGACGAGGCTGCTTTCTACATGGCAAAGTCCTTTGAAAACCTCCGTATGCACAAGGCTGCGAAGTCCATCTACGAAGACGCAATCAAGCGCTATCCGCAGAGTAACCTACTCGCCAAGTTTCACTTCCAGTTGATGAACATCGATTATAAGGAAGGTAAGTACAAGGAGGCTTTGGACAAGTACCAAATCATTGCCCGAAATTTTGGCAAAAGCAACGCGAAGGTTGACGCTGACTACATTGCAGGCCAAATCAAGTTCGAACAGGGACTCTATCAGGAATCCATTGACCTGCACGCCTCCATTCTTCCGGGTAACGCCAACTACCTCTACGCTCGTTATACCATGGGTATCGCTTACAGCCGTATGAGCAAGTTTAATGAAGCCGAAAATTGTTTCCGCACTGTTACGGAACAGCCGGTTTCCAACAAGTCCGAACGCGACATTCAGGACGCTGCGAAGGTCAAGCTCGGTCACCTATTCTTCTCTGCAGAAAAGCTAGACATCGTTGCCGCAGCTCGGATGTATCTCCAGGTCCATAAGGAATCTCCGGTGTTCGGCGAAGCTATGCTCGGTATTGCATGGTGCTTTCTCAAGGTTTACAAGCCGGATGAAGCTATCAAGTTTGCCCAGTGGATTATCAACAACCTTTCGGAGTCCTTCTCCGTGCCCGAAGCTTATCTCGTGGTCGGTTACTGCCACTTCATGAAGAAGGAATATTGGAAGTCTGCCGACGCTTTGAGAAAGGCTGTAGATCTTTCTGATAAGCCGATTGTGTCTGTTGCTTCTCGCGATAGTGCTCGTCAAGCCTACGATTCCATGCAGAGCCAGTTCGACTCCATTCAGGTTCTTGCCTTGGATTTTGCTCGTCAGTTGCCGACACCGCGTGTGGAAAGCAAGCGTAAAACTTTGCGTCCGACATTCAACAAGGTTCACCAAGCTATTGAAGCTTATGCATTGTTCATGCAGAAATCAATCCAGAGTGACCGTTTTGAACCTATCCGTCAGTATATTAGAGATGACGCTGGCTTTTGCCTAGCGATGGTCCGTGGCCCTCCTCATACTTGTTGTTGGACACCTGGTCCTAATTATGGTAGGCCAGATATTGACCCATTAGAAGACTTTGATGACTTAGAGTAGGGCAACAACCAATATTCGACATGACCGCATCATTGTAAAAAAATACAGTTTGACTTGACATTTCCTTCAAAAAACTGTATATTTGTGCAGTAGCTCAAAAGTGCACAAAGCAGGCTAATAGGAGAAATCATGATCGAGCGAATCCGTGGCATTTTATTACAGAAATCCCCTACATTTGTCATTGTGGAATGTGCGGGCGTTGGTTATGGCATCAACATTTCAGCCTACACGGCGGGAAAGCTTCCCGATGAAGGTGCCGAAGTTATACTGCACACGAACCTCGTTGTACGCGAAGATTCCATGACACTTTTCGGATTCGCCGACACGACCGAGAAAGACCTGTTCCTGATGCTTTTGAGCGTGAACGGTGTCGGTCCAAAGATGGCCCAACGCATTTTGAGCGGAGTGACTCCGTCCGACCTTTTAAACATGATTGCAAGCGAAAACAAAGCCGCCCTGAGCAAAATCAAAGGTCTCGGCAAAAAAACTTGCGAGCAGATGACGCTTACGCTCAAGGACAAAGCAGGAACGATGATGCAGTCTCTAGGGAAAGTCGAAGGTAGCGGCATCACAAACGTCGGAGCACTGACGGGAGCAAAGCTCGAAGCCGTCCTCGCCCTCCACACGCTCGGCGTGAAAGATCCCGCCGCCGAAAAAGCCGTCGTCAAGGCCGTGGAAGTCCTCGGCGACAGTGCCGATGCAGCCGCACTCATCCCGGAAGCACTCAAGTATTTGTAAATTAGACGAAAGATAGGTATTAGGTAACAGGAGACAGGTATTAGGAGAGAAAAATCGCGGCTGAGCCGCCTTATAATGGACGCGTGAAACGCGTGATAATTGTCCTAACTCCTAAAACCTATAACCTAACCACGAACCACTGTTTACTAACCACTGCCTACTTCCTACTGCCTACTAACCCCTAACCACCAACCACTGCCAACCCCATGGATGATCAACGCATTATTTCTCCGCAAAAAAGTTCCTTTGACGAAGGCGATTCCGACCGCAACTTGCGACCGCCTAGCTTAAGCGAATTTACGGGACAAGACGACATCAAGGAAAGCCTTTCGATCGCCATCGAAGCGGCAAAGCACCGTGGCGACGCACTCGACCATTGCCTTTTTGCAGGTCCTCCGGGCCTTGGAAAGACGACGCTTTCGAGCATTATCGCGAAAGAAATGGGCGTGAACATCCACATCACGAGCGGTCCCGTGCTCGAAAAAGCAAGCGACCTCGCAGGCCTCCTCACAAGCTTGCAAGAAAACGATATCCTCTTCATCGACGAAATACACCGCCTGAACCGAGTTGTCGAGGAATACCTCTACCCCGCCATGGAAGATTTCAGGCTCGACATCATGCTTGATTCCGGCCCTGCGGCAAGGAGCGTGAACCTCCCGCTCAAGCATTTTACGCTCGTGGGGGCAACCACCCGCAGCGGGCTCTTGACAGGACCTCTCCGCGACCGCTTTGGCTTGCAGTACCGCTTGGAGCTGTACAACGCAAAGGACATCGTCAAAATTCTCATGCGCAGCGCCCGCATTCTAGGCGTTGAGCTCACCGAAGAGGCGGCCAACATTCTCGGCGGTCGCTGCCGCGGAACGCCGCGTATCGCAAACCGCGTTTTAAGGCGTTGCAGGGACGTGGCTCAAGTGCGCGGTACTGGAGTCATCGACGAACGCAGCGCCCTCAAGACGCTCGACATGCTCGGCATCGACAGCGAAGGGCTGGACCCGACGGACCGCAAGATTCTTGCGATGATGATCGACAAGTTCGGCGGCGGTCCCGTGGGGCTTGGCACCATCAGTGCCGCCATGGGCGAAGAACCCGACACGCTCGAAGAAGTCTATGAACCCTACCTCATCCAAAAGGGATTGATTTCGCGAACACCGCGTGGAAGAATGGCTACACTAAATGCGTTCAAGATGCTGCACAAGCCCATCCCCAAGACCATGTTCAGCGAACAAACCGAACTGGAACTGTAGTTTTAGACGAAAGATAGGTATTAGGTAACAGGTGACAGGTATTAGGAGAGAAAAATCGCGGCTGAGCCGCCTTATAATGGACGCGTGATAATTGTCCTAACTCCTAAAACCTATAACCTAACCACCAACCACTGTTTACTAACCACTGCCTACTTCCTACTTCCTACTGCCTACTAACCCCTAACCACTATCCACTACCTGAATTCCGGGGCGACGGTCAAAATCATGCTGATGCCATGCCATCCGTGAAAGGCGAACTGCACACGGAACAAGTACATGTCCGGCTTGCGCACACGAACGCCAAAGCCCCATGAGTTGTACAAATCCTTCTTAGACCAACGATTAACTTTATCGCTAATCATTGCATACTCGTTAAAAACGACACCATCGACAAGTCTATCTATCGGCCAGCGGTATTCCGCCGACAAACCCATTACAAAAGGACTTGACCACGTTCCCGAATAGCCACGCAACGGGAATCTAGCATTCAAACTGCGAAAAGCCGTATAGGGAGCGCCACCTTTTTCCATTTCCCACATTGCAACAAAACGGTACTGGAAAGCGAGCACGCGTCGTTCGAACAATGTTTCCACAAGATTTTCCGGTCGCCACACGCGAAGAGCTTCGTTCAGCGAAAAGTCCGTGTAGAATTTTCTTGTCTTGCGCGCTTCTTTTGCCGAAAGCACATAATTCTCAGCCTTGCCTATAAAGAAATATGTCTGGAAAAACAGTTCCGCATTCACGTAATCATGGTTTTTGCCACCATCTTCTATAGGTTCCGAACGAGCCAATCCCGCTTTCGTAAAATCGTCAACACCAATACCTGCGTACTTTCCAACAAATACATAAGACCCCTTGAGACACAGACGGACACCTCTTGACGGAGCGTAAGGAAAATCCAAATTATCAAACACAAGATTCACATAGACAGGAATTTCAAAATGATTCTGGTACATTCCACGATCTTCTATCGGATACTTAGGATCGTCTAGCACAGTATCCTTGACGTCCGTAAAATCAACGATATGAAAGTCAATCTCCGAACCAAGGCTGAAGTTCAAATTTCTCGATTCCGTAATCGGAAAGCTTAGCGACGCATCGAAGAATACTGTCGTATCAGCCTGACTAAAAGATTCCCTTGTCCCCAAAATGGTAAACGAATTGTCGCTATCCATATAGATTCCAGTAGTCATGGAACCATATAAATCTTTGCCAAAAAGCGAATTTTTGGAATAACGCACTTTCAAATCAATATCACTATTTGCATAATAGTTCCCCTGAAGGACTGCATAATCCCCTTCCTGGAAGAGGTTCCTATGGCGGTAGAACCCTCCAAGCATCGTGCCGGTTCCTGGCTTCAAATTAAACATGGGATAAATGAGGATGTTCTTTTTTTCGCCAAACGTAATCAGTTCCACCGTTTTTTCAGCAACACCATTGTCAATGGCATAATGCAACGGAGCAGAAATCGGATAGACCAACATTCCAAAAAAAGGCTGAATGATATGGATAAATGGCCAAGCAAGAACATCGGTAAACGACATGCCACTAGACGAGGAATCCTGAACAGCCGCAGGCGCCTCCTTGGCTTGCGCTGACAAGGACAGCACACTTACAAGCATTAGTATCGTCAAAAATCGAATCATTCCACTGCAAATTATAGTTATATTGAGTATGATGTTTATACTTTTTTCAAAAATTATCAAAAAATTAGCAACCTATCCCAAAATAATCCTTGCGGTTTTCCTAACGGTAGGCCTTCTAAGCATTTATCCCATCATGCACTTGCGCTGGGACTTGCAGTTGCAGGACACGATTACAAGTGCACGCGAACCTAGCAATGTCCAAAAAATCGAAGATGAATTTGGCGGCCTTGGCAGTCTCATCGTGATTTTGGAATCCAAGGACTCTAGCGCGAACTACCGCATTGCTCGAAATCTCGCACAAAAGATGCAAAGGGATCCGTCGGTCCATTTTGCCGACTTCGAAACGGATATCGACTTTTACAAAAAGAACAAGTTCCTTTACGCGAGCGAAACGGACATCGAAATCATGGTCCAGCGCATCAAGGAACTCAAACGCGACTACATCTTGAAGAACAATCCGCTGTTCATTGACTTGAAAAGCGCGATTGATTCCATCACGCGATCTACCGCAGAGGAACGCGAACAGCTTTTGAGCGATCTCGAACAGAAATATTTCGACAAACTCTCGATAAGCCATTCCAACAAAGCAGGAACCATCCGCATCGTGGAAATTTATCCGACGCATTCGATTTCGGACCTGAAGGCGAACAGGCGTCTTCTAGGCAACGTAAAAGATGTTCTGGAGAGCGAAAACAAGCCGAACGATTTGCGTATCCACTATGCCGGAAAAGTTTACGAGTCCATCCAGACCGGCAAACGTCTCCTCCCCGAAGCGAAGATGGTCGGCATCGTGACCGCATCCCTCATCTTGTTGCTTCTCATCCTCCACTTTTTCAGACAACCTCAGCTTATCTTTATTTCGGCACTCCCCATCGCAACACCGATTGTCACGACGATGGCATGTTCATACTTGTTCTACGGTCGCATCAACCTCTTTACGCTGTTGCTTGCGATTGTACTCCCCGGTCAGGCTCTGCAAATCATCAACCACGTTTTGAACCGCTATTTTCTTGAACGCGAACAGAACTTGAGTCCGCAGCTCTGCATCGAAAGTGCGCTTCTCGGCATCGGGCCTTCGACCGCCGTTTCCAGTTTTACCTTTGCAACGCTTTTTGCATGTCTCATTCTGATTCCGCTCCCAGGACTCCAGGAGCTGGGCGTTCTCGGTTCCACCGGTTGCATTTTGAACTGGGCGATTACGCTCCTTTTCTCGGCGGCACTTTTGCAGGTCACGCAACGCAAAAAACCTTTCTCGGTCACGCATGCACAAATTCATTCCGACTACAAGATGTACATGCTTTCGAACCGTTTGAACTGGATCATCTTCTCCATCATCATCGCGGCAAGCCTTGTGGGGCTTTACATTGGCGGCACTCGCGTCCACATCCGCAACGATTTTTCGGCCACAGAAATCAACTACAAAAATGCATTGATAGACTCGCTCATTGCAGAAACAGGGTTCATGAACAAGACGCCCGTCATCGTCATGCTCCCCGACCGCAGTGAAAGCGAAAAGTTGCTGGAACAGTTCAACAAGCTCAAGGAAAGCGGAAAAGTTCCATCTGTCAACTCCATCTTCACACTGGCACAATTCTCTCCAAATCTGCAACAGAAAAAAATGGACAAATTGCGTGAACTCCACAACTTGGTGTCCAAGGAATTCCGCGAAGCGCTTTCGAAAAGCGAACGAGAAAATTTGGAGAAAGTCGAACAAGCGCTGGAACTAGACGAAAGCGACGATTTCGAACCGCCAGAGTATATCGCTAAAAAATTCCGCGACAAGAAAGGCGATCAAGGACGCTTTGCGTTCATCTTTACCAACATCCAGGAAAACCTCGGAAGTGAATGTTCCAAGTTGAACAAGGAACTCCACCAAATCGAGGGAATCCGAAACGGCACTTACCTGATCGCAGGAACTCCCATTACACGAGCCATTTTCTTGGACCGCATTACAAACAATATCAGCAGGCCATTGCAATTTGGCGGAATTTTGGCATTCCTGTTCGTGCTAGTTTATTATAACCGTCTGAGCCGAGCCGTATTCACAGCATTGCCCTCCGTATTTGCCACGAGCTGGTTCCTCGCATCGCTCAACGCATTTGACGTACAGATTTCTGCATACAGCGCTCTCACCTTCCCCATCCTCATCGGGGCAAGCATTGACGGCTCGTTGCAGTTCTTTACCGCTTATTACGAAAAACAAGTCGGTACAGCACTCACAATTTTGAAGAGCAAATTCTTTACCATATTCCTTTCGCAAATGGCAGCTCTCATCGGGACCTTCGGCATGCTGATTTCATCGCATCCGGGGCTTCGCAGCATGGGGCATGTCTCGCTGATGGGAATGATTTGCATCTTCATCGCACAGTTCACCATATTCCCCCTCATCGCAGGTTCGCTCGACCAATACCGTCTGAGACAAAAAAAGAAAAAGGAAGCAAAATAATGAAGCCGCTTTCCGATAGAACGCAAAATATCGCAGCATCGCTCACAGTCGCCATCGACACGATGGCAAAACAAATGATAGCAGAAGGGAAAGACGTTGTAAGCCTTGGAGCAGGCGAACCCGATTTTGGTACTCCAAAGCCCATCCAAGATGCAGCAGTTGAAGCTATCCGCGCAGGCAAGACTCGCTACACCGCCCCCGTCGGGATTCTGGAAGTCCGCAAAGCCGTCGCTAAAAAATTGGAAGAAGAAAACGGCCTCCATTACGATGCATCGCAGATTATCATGACGAGCGGCGCAAAGCATGCCGTATTCAACGCTCTTGCAGCCCTCATCAACCCGGGCGACGAAGTGATTATCCCGGCTCCGTACTGGGTCACCTACCCGGAACTCGTCAAATGGCTTGGCGGTACGCCCGTGTTTGTTGAAGCGGGAATCGAAAAAGGATTCAAGATTGACGCCGAAGATTTGCGCAAGGCTTGCACACCGCGCACGAAAGCAATTCTCTTGAACAACCCTTGCAATCCGACCGGGGCTGTCTATAGCAAAAGCGAACTCGAAGCTCTCGCGAAAGAAATTGTCGCACAGGACATCTACTGCATTTCAGACGAAGTATATGAATACTTTGTCTATGATACCGAATTTACGAGTGCCGCAGTTTTCCCCGGCATGGCGGAACGCACGATTGTGATTAACGGATTTTCCAAGTCGCACTGCATGACGGGCTGGAGAATCGGCTATGACGCCGCCCCTGCACCGATTGCCAAAATCATCGGCAAGATTCAAGGGCAGGCGACGCACCATCCGAGCAATGTCGCACAATACGCAGCCCTCGGCGCGCTCAGCATGGACAAGAGCAATGTGCACGCAATGCAGGCGGCATTCCGCAAACGCAGGGCGTACATGCTCGAACGCACTTCGTTCCTTTCGACGAAGCCACGCGCTCCTGAAGGCGCATTTTACCTGTTCGCTCCTGTAAGCGATTACTACGGCAAAAAGACTCCCGACGGTCGCGTGATTACGGGCTCGATTGATTTTTGCAGTGCTCTTTTGGAAAGCAAGGGGCTTGCTATTGTGCCTGGCGCCGCCTTCGGTGACGACACATGCGTTCGATTCTCATATGCCGCCAGCGACGAAAACCTCGCCAAAGCATGTGACCGTTTTGAAGCGTTCGTCAAAGAATTGAAGTAACGGGAAAGTGCGATGTTTCCATTCCGTCTTGTAAATCCGGATCCGTCAAAACCGTTTACCATCGGGCGCAAATCGGACAACGTTTTGCAATTCGACAACTTGATGGTTTCGAGGTATCATGCGGTTCTGAATTTTGCAGACGGCAAATGGATTTTGCAGAGCTTGACCCAGAACAGCATCACCATGCTGAACGGGAAAGACGTCAAAAGCGCAGTACTGAGCGATGGTGACGTAATTCTCATTGGGCCGAGGCAGCTGCGTGCAACACTCCGTGGGAGCGACCTCACGCTCCTCGTGATGGAACGCGAAACAGAAAGCGATATGCAGACGGTTTCGCTAACGGCAGAATGGAAAGATGTCGTGATTCCGGGGATTTCAGCCGGTGCAAAAGCAAAACTTTGTACGGAACGCAGTAAAAACGCAAACAGCCGCGAAAAAATAAATGAGAACCGCCACGAAAACCAGACAGCGACTGCCGAAATCAAATTCACAAAATCCATCGTTGACGAGAGCGGTAAACGCATACGAACGATTACCCTAAAAAACGGGAATGCAAACCGTTTTGAATCCGCATTTGTCGGGTTCCGCAACAACGATTTGCTCATCGAAGCCAAAGAGACTGGCTTTGATGTTTTTCTGCAAAATGTCAATGTATTCGCTGGCAAAAAGCAGTTATTGAAAGATATTGATTTTGAACTCCCTGCCGGAGAAATTCTCGCCATCATTGGACGTTCAGGACAAGGTAAATCTTCTTTACTCAAGCTCATCCAAGGAATCAACAGCTGCGACAAGCAAAGTGTAGTACGCATCGGTGGCGTAGATTACCGCAAAAGCGAAATCCGCAGACGCATCGCGATACTCCCGCAAGATCCGCCACTCAGCCCGGAACTCACCGTCGAAGAGACTATCCTCGATGGGGCAAGATCTTCAATGGATGTAAAAGCACACAAAGCAGACGCACTCACGCGACTCGAAAAGTTCTGCGAACTTTTCGGGCTGAGCGCCCGCAAGAAGAACCTCGTGAAAACGCTCAGCGGCGGCGAAATGCGCCGCGTCGCCCTCGCCCGCGAACTCATGGGCAACCCCGGCCTCGTCATTCTAGACGAACCACTTTCGGGGCTGGACCCTTACAATTCGCGCATTCTCTGCACGCATTTAAAGCAGCTCGCGTTCCTCGGCCACACCATCATTCTCACAACGCACAGCTACGAAGCGCTCCAAATTGCAAATAAAATTTTAGTACTACATCAAGGCGAAGAAGCATTTTTCGGAACGGTACAGGCCGCATACACACACTTCAACACCAACGACCCGCAGACGCTCCTCACCAGCATAAGCCAAAGCAAAGCCGCCGCATGGCGAGAAAAATACAAGCATGAACAAAAGGTTCTCGATAGCAAGTACTTTTTTGAACGCACGAAGCTTCCGCACATTTTTGCATACACCGTAGCCCTTACCGCCAAACAGTGGTTCCGCGACAAAGGCCGCATTGCCGCATTATTCTTGCAGCCGGTCATCATCGGATTTCTGTTATCGCAAATATTCTCCGAAAAATCTTCTTATTGGACAGTCGCATTCGCCATAATACTTTGTGCAAACTGGTTCGCTTTGTCGCTATCCATCCGCGAAATCGTCCAAGAAAAAGATATTCTCCGCGACAAATTCCGCCGAGGCGTTTCAGCACTTTCGACTCTTACGGCTAAATTAACGCTCCCTGTATTCTTCACGCTAATTCAGACCGCAATCGTCTATGCGTTCATCAGCATGCGTATTAGCGTAAGCCCAAGCATCGCGTTCATTGCAGCATCATTTGCATGTATCGCCCTCCCCGCAACCGCTGTCGGCCTGTTCACGAGCACGCTCGCCAAGAACACAAGCCAGGCAAACGCATTTTTACCGCTCCTCATCATCCCGCAAGTCGCCCTCGCCGGAGCGTTAGTCCCGCTTGACCAAATGCAGCCCATTGGACGAGCACTTTCAACGGTTGTCTGGTCACGCTACAACCAATCTTCGCTCTTGAACATATTGCTTGAACGAAAAGATGATGTTTTCAATACAATCCTCGCCCTCGCCATTGCGCTAGGTTTCTATATTGTAACCGTAATATTACTAAACAAGTTAAAGAAGCCGAGATGATCCAGCACGAACAACCTCAAACCTTTCCGCGCCCTTTTAACGAGAACTACGAACTTTTGGGAACACTTGGCAAAGGCGGAATGGGCTATGTCTATAAAGCACTCGACAAAAAACTAAAACGAGAAGTCGCCTTCAAGATTCTCGACTCGACATCCGATGTCGAAGCCATCAAGCGCTTTTATCTTGAAGCTCAAGCGATGAAGGAGCTGGACCACCAGAACATCGTCCACGTTTTCGATTTCGGTCAGCAGGGCAACCAACTCTTTATTGCGATGACTTACGTGCAAGGCATTTCGCTCGCCGAAGTTTTGCAGAACAAAAGCAAGCTTTCGTTCGAAGCCATCGAAGTCATCATCAAGCAGATTGCACGTGGACTCCTCTACGCACACAGCAAGGGAATCGTCCACCGCGACGTGAAGCCGTCGAACATCATGCTCACCCGCGACAACCGCGTCTATATCATGGACTTCGGCATCTCGTACATACAAGAGATGGAAAAAGAACGCCTGACGCGCACCGGCATGACCATGGGAACGCCCGAATACATGTCCCCGGAACAATGTCATGGCGACGAAGTGACGCTCCAGTCCGATATTTACAGCATGGGCGTCATTTTGTTCGAAATGACATGCGGTCGTCTGCCGTTCGAAGGTAACCGCCCTGTCGAAATTGCGCTCAAGCACGTGCAGGAACCACCTCCATCGCCGGAGCTTTTCCGCGAAGACATTCCCGAAGGACTTTCCGAACTTATTCTCAAGTGCCTCAAGAAAAAGCTGAACGAACGTTTCCACGACATGCAGGAATTTTTGGACGAATGCGACCAAGTGTTTCCGCAACACGATACACCGCACCAAACGCCCTCCCTCGCCCGAAAAACCGGCAGCAACCGCCGTCTTTCGCCTTCGATTGCCGATGATGCCAAAAGTGGATTCCGCCTTTCTCCGCACAAACTCATCATCGTCGCGTTCTCGGTGCTGTTCCCGCTCATCGTCGTATTGCTGATGCTTCTCATGTTCACGCATAAGCCGATGAATACGTTGCACGAACTGGAATGGAACGAAATCTTAGGCAACCACGAAACGCAAGCCATCGAGCCCGAGATTACAGGCGGCTATCCACTTTCGAACCTCAACGACGGCGATTTGACGACCGCCTGGCTCAGCAGCATGCCTTTGAAGCCGCTGAATCCGGTACTCGCGATGTACTTCGACAAAAAAACGCTCGTCATGAACATCGGCATCGCCATCGGTTATCAGAAATCCGTCGATGACGCATTCGGAGACCGCTTCCGCATTTTCAAGAAGCCCCGCACCATTACCGTAGAGACCAAGGACGGCTTCAAGCAACGCCTCCGCCTCGAAAACATCAAGGGGATGCAGTACCCGAACATCCAAGCCGTAGAGACAACCGAGCTGCGTTTCTACCTTGACGATGTCTATGAAGCGGACAACAACGACTACGCCATCTCGGAAATACGACTGCTGGGGATGGAAGTGAAATAGACGACAAATGCGTAAAGCGAGCGAAGCGGGACCACTTGTGGGACCGTTTCCGAGCCTAGCATTTGGGACTTGAGCGAAGCGAAAGTACAAAGACGAAAGACGATAGACGAAAGAGGGGTAAGCGGAGTGCGTGGCGAGCGATCAGCTGTGGGCCATGAGCAGTGAGGTCGCGGCGATGCCGCTTTGAGGAATGAGGTTGAAACGACGATTCGTCATCCTCGCGGAGGCGAGGATCTTGTGAAGTTAGACGAAAGAACGGGCCTGACGGCCCTATAGACGAAAGACGATAGACGATAGACGAAAGAGGGGGGGGTTATGCAAAAATCAAATACATCAAAAACATACAACCGTCCAAAAGGTGATGCCATTGAGACTCAGGCCGCAGCGTACCTAATGCGCGAAGGCTATCAAATATTAGCCCGCAACTACGCTTACCGTGGCGGAGAACTCGACATCGTCGCCCGCGATGGAGACAAACTCGTCTTTGTCGAAGTCAAGTCCGTATGGAACAACCAACAGGGGAATCCGGCGGCCCGCGTGAACGCCCTCAAGCAAAAGAAAATTTGGCAAACCGCATGTCATTTTTTGGCAACGCAGAAAGAATTCGCCCCCAAAGGATTTGAAGAACCTTGCCGCTTCGACGTTCTCAGTGCACGAGTCTATCAAACCCCGCTCCAATTTACGCACATCAAAAACGCATTCGAAGGCACCCAAGTCATCCCTCACATTTAGACGATAGGCGAAAGAGGAATAAGCAGTGAGCAGCGGGCCATGAGCGGTGAGCTGTGAATGGTGTGTGCGTGGCGGGGCCAACGTGTCATCCTGGAAGCCGAAGGCCGATAGGATCCAGTGCAGCGAACAGTGAGCAAAGTGCGGTGAGCCATGAGCAGTGTGCAAAGCTGGGCCTCCTGCGGAACCATTGTACAAGTACAAAACCAGTCGCTCAAAAATAGAGTTACCCAATCAACTCAGGCATGACAAGAATCATTTAAGAAAATATTTTTGATGTTTACAATAAAAATAAAGACTAAAATCCATCGACTAAAAACATGTATCACCCGATTCGACATTTCATCACGATAACAAAACACAGGAACGAAGTCATCCGCCTTTGCATCAAAGCCGGAATCGGGTTGCAGGGACTATTCCACGATTTATCGAAATACAGCCCCACTGAATTTATCCCAGGTGCAAAATATTACACAGGCAAGGAATCGCCGAACAACGGAGAACGCCGCGACACAGGCTACAGCCTCGCATGGATGCACCACAAGGGCCGCAACAAGCATCACTTTGAATTCTGGTACGATTACGATATGAAGACAAAGAAAATCGTACCGATGGACATGCCCGACCGCTACATCAAGGAAATGTTCTGCGACCGCGTCGCCGCATCCAAGACGTACAGCAAAGAGACCTACACGCAAGAATCGCCGCTCCTTTACTTGACGAAAAGCACCGCCCGCGAAAAGATGACGGAAACCACCTATAAAAAATTGTTGTTTCTGTTGCAAATGCTCGCCCAAAAAGGCGAAAAAGAAACGCTCCGATTCATGCGGCATTGCAAGGAACTGCCCACAGAATAAACATCTTGTAACTGCAATCGCAAAAAATTATATTTGGTAAAACACTGGATCCTACACTCCGTTCAGGATGACGAAGGGTGGATTCGGAATGACAAAAATCCCCCCGCCTCGCGGGATACCAGAACGGAAAGGCAAATTATGGAACTAGGCAGAATCAACCGCGCTCGCGTGGAATCAATTACACCGCAAGGCTACTACCTCGAACTTGAAACTGGCGGAAGCGTGCTCCTCCCCGGCAACCGCAACAAATTCACGCTCGTCGAAGGCGAAATCATCGACGTATTTGTTTATACAGACTCCGAAGACCGCCCCATCGCGACCCTCGACAAGCCGCTCGCCCAAGTGGGCGAATTCGCCGTGCTCACGGTAAAAGAAGTCAACCGCTTCGGCGCGTTTTTGGACTGGGGGCTGAACAAAGACTTGTTCCTCCCCTTCAAGCAGCAACTCGGCGAATTGCAGAAAGGCGACCGCTGCGTGGTCTTTGTACTTGAAGACGAAAGAAGCGGACGTGTTGTCGCCACCGAAAAAATCAAAAGCTTCATCGACCCGGACACAAGCGAGCTGCACATCGGGCAACGCGTCGAGCTTGCCGCTTACGAAGTCACGCCCGACTACGTCGATTGCCTTGTCGATTACCGCTACACAGGCCGCCTGATAATGTCCCCCGGCATGGATCGCATCTACATCGGCGATACGATGCCTGGATTCATCCAGCGATTCACCAGCGACGGAAAAATCACGCTCAACTTGACGCCGATTGGATACAAAGGCGTAATGCACAGCGAAAGCCCCGCCGCCATCATGCAAAAGCTCGAAGCCGCCGGCGGTTCTCTCCCCTACGGCGACCATACCGATCCTGAGACCATCCGTCGCGAATTCGGCATGTCCAAAAAAACATTCAAGAAAATCATTGGCACGCTCTTCCGCGAAGGCAAAATCGAAATTTCTGACGAAGGAATCAGCGCGGTATAGCCATACTTCGGAGCTGAAATCCGAAAATTGATAAAATTTACGTGAGTAAAGCCGTTTTTTTTGATTTACTCACGTAAATTCCAGAATAAACTAACCAATTTTGCATAAAAAATGGCTCCTTTGAGGTTTTCAAGGAGCCATTTTTGCATTTTTCAGCCATCCTCATCGCCATTTTGAGGCAAATTTAGCCCCCAAAAAGCGACAATTGCACAAAAAAGCATATACAACATAAAAAAATTACGTGAGTAATTGCGTTTTTTCACAATTACTCACGTAAAAATAGGCAAAAAACAACTTTCAGCGTTTTTTCGAAGTGTTACAACAAACTAAAAGTTCACTTCGTCGGCGTTCAGCACGCGGATTTCGATGCGGCGGTTGGCGCGGCGGCCAGATTCCGTCGAATTGTCGCCCTTCGGGCGGCTAGGGCCGTAGCCCACGGCTGTCACGCGGTCCGCTTCGATGCCATTTTCAATCATGTAGTCGCGAACGCTGTTCGCACGATCCTCGGAAAGCTGCTGGTTCAGCTCGGCTCCGCCTTCGCTGCTCGTGTGGCCTTCCACCTCGACCTTCGCCTTCGGGTTGCGCTTGAGACCTGCAATCGCAGCCTTCAACGTTTTCAAGGAACTCGGAACGAGTTCGGCGCTCCCCGCCTTGAACAAAACACCCGTCAATTCCGAACGTGTATCGTCAAACACGACCGTGATGCCGCCCGTACTAGCCGTACGTGACACATATGGCGTTTCACCGCATTCGAACGGGCCCGTCAAACTTTCGCAGAGAATCGTGTAAGTATCTTCACGCGGAATATGGAAGCTAGCCTCGCCATATCCATCCGTCGTGATGACCACCTTCTTGCCCTTGTTCTGTCCCACAAACGTGAGCTTTTTATTGACGTGCGGAACATCCTCGTTGTTCGTATAAGTCACGTTCAAAACAGCGTGAGTCTTGTTCGGTGCGAGATTACCGGCAACGGCAAAAGAAGTCGCCAATAAAGCCGAGAGAGCAATACGGGAAATTTTCATTCTTGTACTCCAACAGGTTATAAAATTTGCGAATAAAAATAAAAATTGAACGAGGCAAGTTTCAAATAATCTTTAAAAATTTCACGAAATTTCTAAATTTGCGCACGAAATCCTTTTACGGAGTGTTTATGAACTTCAAGAAAATTACAAGTGCACTTCTGGTAGCCGGTTTCGCTACCGCCGCATTTGCCGCCGACGCAGAAATCGGCCTCAAGGCAAACGTCCAGACCCAAGCCACCAAGATGCTCGCCGACGACAGCTCCAACTTCAGTTCGCTCTGGATCCGTGCTAATATCGGAGCCCAGTACAAGAGCGAAAGCATCGACGGACTCGTCATGTTGCGCATTTTCGCCCCGCAGTTCGGCAATAAAATCAAAGACGGCGACGGCAAGACCACGAGCTACGACAAGATTCTCGCCGACCTCTACTGGGTCAACTACAAGTGGTCTCTGAACGATAACAACAAGCTCAACCTCAAAATCGGTCACTGGAAGACGGACTGGTCGCAATCCACCCACTTCGGTACTTACATCGACAAGGACCTCACCGCTCGTGGCCTCTGGATGCGCGACTACGCCCACAATGCTCTTGAACTCGGCTGGAAGAACGGAGTTTCTCAGTTCAGCGCCATGCTCGCCACCCGCGACAACAAGATGAACTCCGGCTACATTCGCATCGAAGAAGACCTCAAGTTCGAATTTCCGCTCGAAGCAAAGCTAGCCTACCGCGTGAACGCTATCGACCCTCTACAGCACACCGTTGCCGTAACACACCGCGTGGCAGCCTACCTCAGCTACAAGATTATCCCTGAATTTCGCATCTACGGCGAATATGCTCACATCGGCACCGCAGACGAAAACGTCCCGAAAAATACACCCAACTACCTCGCTCCAGAATCCAAGTACATGGAACCGGGCAAGCACTACAACCCGTTCTACTTTGGTGCAGAATTCGCCCCGAAAGATGGCATCATGAGCATTCTCATGAGCAACCTCTACCTTGAATGGGAACGCATCGGCGACCGCCAAGAAGTCCATAAGAGTTCAAAGAAAATGGACGATTGGGCATGGACTCTCGCATGGGCAAAGAAGATAGGCCAATCCAAGCTCCAGTTCAGCTTATACAGCGGCAATGAAATGAGCGACCTCGGTCTCGCCTTCCGCCTCACGAGCACATTCAAGTAATCCCACACTGTTACAAGAACTTTATCTAAAAAGCTAGGGTAAACAAACGCCCTAGCGATTTTTTTTATTTAAAATTTGCTATTTTTTAAAAAACAATCAATTATAGAGATGACGGATTTCGTCCACCATGACGTTTTTCTGTAATTTATATAATCACCGAAAGAATAAATAATTGTCTGGGAGATGTTTATTTATTTCAAGGATTATAGATTAACGTTTAGAGAATAGAAGCGTCGGCCAAGGATATTTCTTCGCAGTAGCGTGCAAAACGAGTGTTGCGGGAGGATGCCTGCAGACTCACATAACCGAGTGAAGCCGCTGACGCCGTAGGCGTCCACTCTGAGCTGGGGTCCCTCCCTGCATGACGTACTTTTTATACCCCTGTGGCGGAAAATAAAAATGACCAACTTTTCGTTGGTCATTTTTAGTACCCCTGTCGCGGAAAATAAAAACGACCAACTTTTCGTTGGTCATTTTTAGTACCCCTGTCGCGGAAAATAAAAAACGACCAACTTTTCGTTGGTCGTTTTTAGTACCCCTGTCGCGGAAAATAAAAACGACCAACTTTTCGTTGGTCATTTTTAGTACCCCCAAGCGGACTCGAACCGCTGTTGCGGGAATGAGAATCCCGAGTCCTAGGCCACTAGACGATGGGGGCAAGCGCGGCACATTATAGCAATTTTACACGCTTCCGTCAACCTATAAAACTCATTAATGGAGAATTTATTTGTTGACGGTCTGCATTGCCGCAATCACAAGAATCTAGAGATCCTTCGACTTTGTTGCACTCCGCTCTAGATGACACATCGTAAGTCGAAGTCCTAAGTTTCTAACCTCTAAATTCTAACCACTCACTAGTCTCTATAGTAGAGATCGAGGTTGCTCTTGACAGGCGTCGAAGCTTCGAGCGTCGTCACGTAGTCGTTGAACACCGTCATTGCAGCAAAGCGATTCGTGTTTTCGATATCCTGCTTGATAGCTTCTTCGACTTCTTCAACCTTCGGAGTCTTCTTGGAAATGACCTTGACCATCACAGCACCGTTTTCGGCAACAACCGGAGCAGTCCATTCGCCAGCCTTGGCCTTGCCCACGACCTTGGCGACCTGCGGATTGCTGTAGCCAAATCCCGGAACAAAGCCATCAACAGATGCGTTCTTGGATTCGATTTCAACCTTTTCAATCTTTGCAGCAGCCGTATCAGCCGGGTTATAAGACTTCACCTGAGCAGCGACAGAATTCAAGTAGATTTCAGCAGCCTTGCCAGCCTTCTGCTTGAGGAGAGCTTCCTTAATTTCGTTGTAGTAGAGCGGGAGGCTACGTTCGCCAGCCTTGAACGAACCGACCTTCTTCGCAATTGCGACCCACTTGTTGTTCTTGAGCACATTGGAAATTTCGCTTTCTTCATCCGGGAGATTTTCATTCGGCCATGCGAATGCAGCCAAGCCTCTGATGTAACCGATTGCAGCGATGTTGCCATCACGCGGAACCCATTCAGAAACCTTGACTTCAAGACCGCGAGACTTTGCTTCCGCAGCCAAATCAGCACCAGCATCGACATTCTTCTTAATGCCGTTGAGAATCTTTTCGAGACTATCAATTGTATTGGAGGAAGCCGTCACCGTGAGGAGAATGTGGCTGACCTTGACCTTTTCGACTTCACCCTTGGCATTCTTCACATTGCCGTAAGACTTGATGATATGGTAACCGAACTGGGAACGGACCGGTTCAGAAATCTTGCCGGAATCAAGAGCAAATGCGGCATCTTCGAACGGCTTCACATAAGTGCCACGACCCACAAAGTCTTCGCTCAACACGCCGCCCTTTTCGGCACTGCCTTGATCTTCAGAAGAAACACGTGCCATATCTTCGAAAGTCGTCGTCGAAGTGGAGTCCGTCAGCTGGTAGTAAAGCGTCATGGCGTATTCGCGAACGCTAGCGTCATCGGCAGCCGTAGCTTCAACCGGGAGAGCGATATACTGGAACTGAGCGACATCTTTCTGCACAAAGAAACTATCGAGAGCGTGAGCATTGAAATAACCAGCAACCATCACGCTATCTACGGAATTGCTATCCACAACAAATGCAGAAGTCGGGGCAACCGCCACCTGCAGTTCGTAATCCGTCATGCGGCGTTCGACAGCCCACTTGGCTTCGAGAGACGTCGGATGGATGGAAGCACCAACCAAAACCTGAAGCTGACGAGCCGGAATCGTGTTGTTCTTCATTTCGTCTTCGAGTCTGAGCATTTCGCTCCACTTGAATGCAGCCGGAGTTTCAATCCAAGCGTCATAGTCAGCCTTGTTAAAGGTCGTATCCGTGAGGAACTTCGGGAGAGAAGCGATGTAAGCCTGAGAACGCTGCATCAAGTCTTCCTGAGAAGTAGCCTGCTGCTGGATGGCATAAAGACGATACTGGGCTTCTTGCACCAAGCGGGCACGAACGGCATCAGAATTACGCTTGAAAGCATCCTTGAGTTCAGCAACAGAAGCACTCAGTTCAGCTTTTTCGAACTGTTCGGCAAACAGAGCCTGACGAACGAAGCTAGAAAACACTTGGCTGCGGAGCTGTGCATACTGTTCATCGTCCAAATGCTGGTCCGGACGCTTCTGCACAATTTCCTTGATGCGGGCATCGAACTGAGTATAGGAAATCTTGGTGTCATTGACAACGCCAATCGGATAGCTATGTCCTTGGTTCGGAACACGGTCCATGGCCAAAAGACCGATGGCGATACCTGCGGCAAAGATCACAATTACCCACTTAGCTTTTTCATTAATCCACGTTAACATAGGGACTACTCCGTTAAAATTTTTGTCGCGTGAAAAATAGCAAAAAAAAAGTATTGCATTTTATTTTATTGCAATCATAGGCAAATATAATGCCGAAAAGCCCTATTTTTTCTATTTATGGGATATCAAATATCAATTCCTTTGGAGTTTATCATGTACGATATTTTGGTTTTGGGCGCAGGCATTTCTGGATTGAGCGCCGCCCTCCACGCCGCAGAAAAAGGTTTTCACGTAGTCATATTGACCAAAGGAGCTAAGCCGGACGGCTCATCGAACTACGCACAAGGCGGCATCGCCACTGTTACCGAAAAAACAGACAAGTTTGAATTCCACATTGCAGACACCCTCGAAGCAGGCGCAGGTCTCTGCAAAAAAGAACCCGTAAATATACTGACGAAGAGTGGCCCAGCCACCATCAAGCAGCTCGTCAAGTGGGGCGTCCAGTTCACACCGTCGCCCGAGGATAAAACACAATTTGACCTCCACCTCGAAGGCGGACACAGCCACCACCGCATTCTGCACGCGGCCGACCTCACCGGCAAAGAAATCATGCGAGCCCTCCTCTGCAAGCTCCACGAACAAAAGAAAATCGACTACCTCGAAAACTGCTACATCAAGGATTTGATTTGCGAAGGCGAAGGTAAGAACAAACGTTGCGTCGGTGCAAAAGTCATCCACCAAAAAACAGGTGAAGTCGAAAGCATTTACGCAAAAGCGACCATTCTCTCGACAGGTGGTGCAGGCCGCATCTGGCAATACACCGTTTGCCCGCCCGACAGCTGTGGCGACGGCATGGCAATTGCCGCCCGTGCAGGGGCCGCTCTCCAAGATATCGAATTCATGCAATTCCACCCCACAAGTTTGTACGCACCGAGCTTCAAGAAGCCGTTCCTCATCTCCGAAGCAGTTCGTGGTTTCGGCGGCATCCTCAAGAACGACAAGGGCGAAGAATTCATGAACCAAGTGCATCCGTTGCATTCCCTCGCTCCCCGCGATATCGTGGCACGAGCCATCCACAGCGAAATGCAACGTCTCGGCAAAGACCACATGTTCATCGACCTTTCTGGCCGCACCCCGAAAGATATCAAGAGCCACTTCCCGCACATTTATTCTAAATGCATGGACGCAGGCATCGACATCACCAAGGAATGGATTCCGGTCGTCCCAGCAGCCCACTACATGTGCGGTGGCGTTCTCGTCGATACATGGTCCCGCACCGAAATCAAAGGCCTCTACGCTTGTGGCGAAGTCGCTGCAACAGGCGTCCACGGAGCAAACCGCCTCGCCTCCAACTCGCTGTTGGAAAGCGTCGTATTTGCCATCCGCGCCGTCGATGACATCGACAAGAACGGACTGACCAAGGACAAATTAAACGTTCCCAAGTCGCAAAAAGAAACCGTCAGCTTCACCAAGGCCGCCTACTGGAGAAAACGCAAAAAACAGCTCCAGGACATGATGTGGACGCATTGCGGCATCGTCCGCACCGTCGCCGGTCTCAACCAAGGACTCAAGGTCATTGACGAACTCCAGAAAGATGTCGATGCAGCCATCAAGAACAAAGAAACAGAGAACTTGCACTTCCTCGAATTCCTGAACGCACTCCAAGTTTCCAAGATGATTCTCATCGCGGCTCTGCGTCGCAAGGAATCTCGCGGACTCCACTACATTCTCGATTATCCGAATCAGGACCCGAAGACAAAGCATCAAAGCATCTACTTGAGCGACAAGAAGTAAATCTTTTTCTATAATGGAACGCATGGAAGAGGCAAAGGAAACAAAGTCTAGAAAGAAAGTCAAGGATCAGCTTCCGTCCAAGATTGGCGGATACAAACCGATACAAGCTTTGAACAGCGGAGCCATGGGTAGCCTGTGGCTTTGTAGAGACCCGTCTCTTGACAGGCTCGTTGTCGCGAAAAGGCTCCATTCGAACTTGAACCAGCAAGATTCATACATCAAAAGGTTCCTGCAAGAAGGAAGCATCCTAGCCCACCTGAACCATCCGAGCATCATCCAGCCGTATGCCCTTTGGAAAGACAGCGACGGCAACTACACGATGTCGATGGAGTACGTACAAGGTTCAAGCCTCAAGGATTTGCTTCTCCGAAACAAGCGACCGCCCATCTGGGTCGTCGAGACCATCCTCTATGAACTTCTGAACGCGCTCAGCCATGCCCACCGCAACGGAGTCACCCACCGCGATTTAAAACCCGCGAACATGATGATAGACAAGGACGGACGAGTGCGCCTCCTGGACTTCGGCATCGCCCACACCGAAACACCGCTCGATATTGGCAAGGAACTCACGCAGACCGGTTGCATCATCGGCACCGCCGCCTACATGAGCCCCGAGCAAATCATGGGTGAAAAAGTCAATTACTCCAGCGATTTGTTCAGTGTCGGCATCATCGCCTGCGAAATGCTCATCGGCGAAAACTTGTTCCGTGGCAAGGACTTCGAAGAAACCCGCGAAAACATCCTCAAAATGAAGTTCAAGCCGGAAGTGTTCCCGGACGATGTCCCCAAGCCGCTGCGCAAGTTCGTCTTGAAGCTCCTCAACAAGCGTGCCAGCAAACGCCCGTCTTCGGCATGTGACGCCGCCAACGAACTCGCAGAATTTTTGAGAGAATACCCCCGCGACATGACCCCCTATATCGCGGAATGGGCCGATACGGTAAATGAAGACCAAGCCATAGACTCCATCATATCTCCTAAGCCGCAAAAAACTACATTTAAGTATGGAATAGGATTTTTATTTGGAATTTTGGTCGCCACGGTAGCGTTCGTCGCCATCCAGCTCGCGCTCTAAAAGGAAAAGTCCAATGAATTGGATTGACATTGCATGCGGTTCATGCCTGCTTATATTCGGTGCCATAGGTCTTTGGCGCGGTCTTTTAGGCAGCATTTTTCGGCTATGCGCATGGGTTGCGGCAATTGCAGGGGCGTATTTTTCCCAAAGCCTCTTCTGCTATTTTGTAATGCAAAATTTTGCATTTAGCGAGTTCACCGCACGACTGATTTGCATTAGCATCGGATTTTTGATTCCGTTCCTGCTATTTTCGTTCATCGGACATATTGTTGGAGATTCCATCAAAAACACAATTGTCGGAAAGACGAATCACATTCTTGGAGCTTTGTTCGGACTCGTCAAAGCCGCTCTTGTATGTTTCGTTTTGCTCTTCATCCTGCACTTGCTCCCCGTACAAGGGAACCTTAAGGATATGAGGGATAGCGCCATCGCTTATAGCGTTTACAAATCGTCCCTCGAAACGTTCGGTTATTCCTCTGACGAAGTCAATCTCCGTAAGATGGCCAAGGAAAAAGCTAGCGAGCTGACAAAGACAATTACAGATAAAGCAAAAGGTTCTCCAGAAGAAGCTGCCGATTCCCTCAAGAGTGCAGCCAAAGAAGCCGCAACAGAAGTTTCAAATAAAGTTAGCGAAACAGCGACTAAAGCAAAAGATGCCGCCATCGCCGCCAAAGACGCTGCAGTAAAATCATTAGAAAAAAGCAAAGCGGACTCGTCAAAGAAGACGAAAGACGATAGACGATAGACGAAAGACGATAGACGATAGACGAAAGAAAATTGCAGTGAATGCGCTTCGCTCTGAGTTCTGAGCTTTCAGCATTGACTGAGCATTACCTGAAACCTGTTACCTAAACCCGTTCTTTCCTCATCGCTCACGGCTGATGGCTCACGGCTCAAAACTGACTCACTCTTATCATCTTGCGGTTTTGCTTACTGCGAACAAAATAGACACCCGCATTAAAGCCAGCACCTCGTAGCGTAGCTTTCAACGACGAAACATCTAAAGTCGAAGCATCGACCCGTCCAAGATACTTGCCGTTCAAATCATAAACGCCAAGCATTTCATTCGCAACAGACGACTTAAACAACGGATTCATCGCTATAGATGTCAACTGCCCCGGATCAGTCGTTGTCGAATCATCGGCGACCGCATACCACTTCGCATTTTCAATGCTCGCCGTCGCATCCGTCGGCGGAGTCGTCAAATTCGCACCATAATTTGCATTATTGAGCATTCCATCATCAATCATGCCGTAAAACACACCCTTCGAAATCTCCTTTGAAAAACCATTTTCAAGGTCTCCACGCAACTGAGCCGTTCCGCTAAGAATTTTATTCTCAACCGGCCACATCACACCATAAACTTGAGCATTCTCCTTGACGACACTTTCGAGAATAACAGACAACGCCCCTACCTTCGCCTTGCCGCTAATCTTCCCGCTCACAAGCCATGCGTCTTCTTCGAGTACGGCATCATCAATGATGCTACCGCCGCTCATGAACGCACGCCCACGCAAAACAGCATTTCCGCTTACGGTTCCGCCGTTGACCACGGCAAAATCCTCGATTCTAGCATTATCCGAAACAGTTCCGCCATTCACGACTGCATCCGGCCCCACATAAGCCGACGCGGCTACCTTCGCCTTACTGCTCACAAGCCCGCCGCCATTGCTATGCATGCTGTAGCCGTTCGCATTCGCAGGCTTCCAGAATCCATCATTATACCCTTCCGGCTTTCCGTTTTCCACCTCAATCATGTACGGATACCGATAAATACTGTAGTAGAACTGATCCCAAAGAATCGTCTGCATTTCCGACGGAGTCGCCGTCACGGCAAGCCACAAAGCCTTATCGTTTGCTTGTGTTTCGATTTCCAAATTGAATCCCGTGCCATGCTTCATCTCACTGTAGCGCGGCGTGCCATCAGCACCTTCCGCCACAAGCCCGACAGTCCAACCCGATGATGGATCCGGCAAAGCATCAGGAGCGTAATTGCACCACTTGTACGTCTTACCCATATAATAATCGGTATTATCGCCAAAGCACGCATAGCCTTTGACCGTTGGCTTATCCTGCACAACGCCTCGGAACTTGACCGTCACCTTCCCCGCTTTCTCAGGATAAATTCGCACCAAATTATAACCCAAACGTTGCGGAGCCCAATAGCTCGGCGAAATGTAACGATCCGCGCAATTAGCATATTCACCTGCAGCATCATTCGCAGCCTTTTCGCACGCCATCTTGTTCAGCATCGTCACACGACCATGACTGCTGTAATGATAGCCCGGTCCCACGCTACGGCGTGTCGAGAATTCATAATCGCCCCACGCTTTTTTATACAAATTCTTCTTTGCAGGTTCGTATTCAATCGTAGCATGCTTCATCGCCAAACGAGCAAACTTTTCATTCAAATCATCAAGCGACCAACCATAAACTTTCATCATCACGGAAAAAGGCGTTTGTTCCATACGGCCTTCTTCGCCATCAGGAATCGACTCCATCCAAATGCGGTTCACCTCACGGGTTCCCTTGTTTCCACCGCCGAATTCTTCCTTGAGGTGTTCTAGAATATGCCAGTTGCAATAGCGGTCTCGCGTCGAGCCATAGTACAGATAAGGGAAATTAATCAAATACTCCGCACATCCCGGAGCTTCTTTCGGCAAATATTGGTGAGCCATCCAGTTCGCATGGGATTCACAAATCCACCCCGTATGGCTGTTATTGCCCATCCAGCCGACAATACTTTGCAAACCGTGAGCATATTCATGAGCAAGCCCCGAACGGTCACTTAAAGCCCCCTTTTCGACCCAGATTCCTGGAGAACACCCCGCATCGCTACACGCTTCAACGTTATCTCCACCGTAAAGTGCTCCTATTCTTGAATCTTCAAAAACATAGACCGCAACTTTAAGTTTGTTTTCAGAATCTTTGGGCTGTGGCAAACTCCATTTCAAGGAATCATGATAAAACGTGAAAATATCTTCAAGGACATCAAGCCCTTTTTGAGCTTCATCGCGATAAATGCCAACGTTGTTCGTCGTGCCGTCATCGTATTTCGCTTTCCGGCAAATTTCAAAATGCTCCGACGCAAGCACAAGCGTATGGCCGTTCGGCTCGCACACCGGTTGCCAATTCACTGCACCGGCACAGATAAAACCACCCAAAACGCCCCAAGCGACTGTACGTCCAAAGGCACATCGTTTCATATTCACTCCAATCCGCTAATTTTCCCTCGCGGTATAAGAATGAATATATGCTTTTTTAGTCGTTATAGGACGTGTAATAGATAAGAGTAATTAAAAAATTAGTTGTTGGTTGTTTGAGACGAAAGACGAAAGACGATAGACGAAAGACGATAGATGAGGTTAGTGGTTAGTAAACAGTGGTTGGTAGTTAGGAGCTATGAGGTGTGAGGGCGGTCGCCTTTGGCTCCCTTTGAGGAATGAGCGATGCGCAATCCTTACTTTGTCACCCCGGATTTGTTGCGCAAGCGCAACCCACGGCGAAGCCGTTCTTCTTTCGTCTAATCTCTCCTAATACCTGCCCCCTGAAACCTGATACCTATAACTACTTCTTCCCAATATTCTTGAATTCAGGCGCAATAAACGTGCAATTTGTATCCTTCGGTGCCACACGGGACAAAATCAAATCCACCGTAAAGAACCCCTTGGTCGAAGCACTCACCGTCCAGCGACTCCCCGCAGGACAATCCTTGACATTCTTGTTCAACGTTGCGGTAAAACGGCTAGCCGACACACGGTACGTAAAGTAATCTGTCGAAAGCGAATCCGGCATCTGAAGTGCCTTGGGGCCGCCCACAACTTTGTTCTTGGCAAAATAAGACTTTTGTGCACTAATGTAGAACGATGCCTGTTCCGTAAGATCATCGGTTAAAGCTTGCGAACCACCCAAAACGATACCGGTCGAACAACCTCGCACACAAAAGATTAGAACTAAAATAAATACCAAAGCTCCACCTGCAAAAATCCAATATTTCATTTGGACTTTTTTTGCAGCAGCCCAAACCTTGCCACAAAAAGCCTTGATTTTTTTCATGAACTTTGAGCTAGACTCGCTCCCCCCAAGAACCGACACATCCTTCAACAAGCCCCCGTCTTGCCACTTGAGGAGCCTCAACGCCACAAGCACACGGCAAAACGGTCTCGGGAAAAACAATCCAAACGCGGCAATGACCAAAAGGACAATGCTCACGATGAACAAAACCAACAAGGCATCATTAGCAACAGGCAGCAATTCCTTCGCTTGGCGAAGAATGTTCAAAAGCTTTTTATCATCCGAGAAATTTTCGGCAGCAAACCGTCCAGTAAACGAGTTCGTATAACGGGCAAGTCCCATCTGCACCCCGCTTTTAGCCATAATGCAGACCTTCGTGAGCACCCGCTCCATAGCAAAAGCAAACATTCCAAGGATAGCAATAAGCGATGCAATTAAACGAGCGGTACGTATTGAAGTGAGACTTTTCATTCGTTCAATTTCCTTTGTAGTCAAACCTTATTGTTAAAGGTTATTAGTTATTGGTTAATCACAGTAGATAATATAACAACTCCCAAATGATTCCTACACAGGCAATTTTTTTTTACATAGATTTTCCCATAAAATGTCAATTCAATGTTCAAATTCACCTTTTCCGAAGATATTTCCTTTTTTTGTATAAAAAAATTGTTTTTACAATTCATTTTTTGTAGATTTAGTTAAGACAAATGCTTTAAACGAGCATAAAAGGAGGACCTGAATCATGATGAACAATATAAAGAAACTGTTTGCGGCATCCCTCGCCCTTGCAGCATCGATTTATGCAGCCGAACGAGTTTATTTAGCTCCGTTCAATATGGTTGGTTTAAATGAAAGTTTCGCGCTCCCTGCCGAAAAGCTCATGAATGCCTATATAGAAGACGATAACCGTTTCGTTTTAGTCAACTATACCGAAGAAGATTCCATCAAAGCCGGCGACCGCGATGCAGCCAATAAAAAAGCAATCGAAAAGAAATGCTCCAAGTTCATCATGGCCGAATTCACTCGCCTTGGCGAAAACGTCATCACCTCCTTCAAGCTTTACGATGTCAACAATGAATCCCCCGTTTGGAACGACCGTCTCAAAGCGAAGAATCCGGATGACTTCGACCCGATTATCCAGCGCGTCGCCCGCAACATCGGCACTAAAAACAAAGCTGTCGATGATGACGATATCCTTAGCGTCACTGCACAAGAAACGAAGAAACTCAGAAAGAAGAGTATTTCCTCTTACCTCGGCGCCCAAGTATCTCTCGTAACCGAACTCAATCCTGATGTTCAGTGCGATGGAGGCTTAGGATTTTTCTTGTTCTATGATGCAAGGAACTTCTTGTTCAGCCTCAATTGGTCCATGAACAACATTGACGCTAAGGGAACTTCCAGACCAAGACTTTCGGCCTTGTCTCTTTCGGGATACTATCCGTTCGGCACCAAGAACATCACTCCGTTCATTGGAGGCGGTCTTGCCTATAGCAGAAGAACTTTGGATATTGATGTCGATGGCTTTGACAGCGATGAATACGATATGACTTCAAGCGGTGTTTCAGTAGAACTGGGTGGCGGAATTATCTTCAATCGTGCAAGTCGCATCATGTTTATTGCAGATGCCAAATACTTTATAGACTGCTTCAAAAGCCCGTTCTTAAAATCAATCAACGAAAAGAAAACCAATTCTAACGACAGTTATTATAGATACCAAAAAGAATACGATATCAAATCGCAAAACAACTACTTGACAGGCTTTAAATTCAGTCTTGGTCTCGCATTCGGTGTTTAAAAATGCTATAATAAATGGGTAAATTGCTCCTGGCATCTGCGTCATCTTCTATGACCGGATGCTTTTTTGAACGATTCAAATTTATCTCGACTTTTTGAGGTATGAATATGACTAACAAGATAAGTGCACCCAAAAGCTTGTGGAAATTATCTCTTATGTGTGCCGTAACGGCAATAATGACTTCGTGTGGAGGCTCTTACTACGAAAGAGTTCAAAGCGAAGCATCCATACACAGACCTTATAATTGCGATGGTTTACACATCAAGCAAGGCGTATGGCATTACACGGACAGCTTTGGACAAGTTGTCGATACAAAAGGCCGTTGCTACAGAGGCATGAAACACGGAAACTTTGATTTTTACGTGAATGGGATTAAAGTCGCCACGACCAAATACGAAAGAGATGCGGAAGTTAATACCAATTGTTATGTACAAGGATTGCAGACCATCAATTTGCAAGCATGCATGGCCGCAAGCGCCAGGTTTAACAACAATGCGAACAATATAAATAACGGTTATAATGCGAATGCAAACGTTCCCATCATGAGGACTGAACCTGTCAAAAAGAGCGTGTGGGATTAGTTAAAGATTCAAAAATTTTTTATCTTTTGCCGTGAAATTCTAGCCGATTTTCACGGCTTTTTTATTTGAGGTTTTATTATGGCAAAAAAGAAAGACACCCAGACGAACATGTGGACAGGTCGCTTCGCTAGCGGCATGGCGCAGAGCATGGTCGATTTAAGTTTCAGCTTGCAGTTTGATGCAGAACTCATCGAAGAAGATATCGAAGGGAGCATCGGGCATGGCAAGGGACTTGTGGAATCGGGCGTTCTTTCTAAAGCAGACTACAAGAAGATTTGCGATGGTTTGAAGAGCATCCTCGATGACTACCACGCTGGCAAGAATCTCTGGTGCGATAGCGACGAAGACATCCACATGGCGGTGGAACGCGTGCTCACGGAACGCATTGGCGCACTCGGCAAGAAGATTCACACGGGCCGTAGCCGCAATGACCAGGTCTGCACGGACTTTAAGCTTTACATGCGTCACCGCGCAGCTGAAATCCGCGCACTCGAAGTGGAACTCATGGAAACGGTCCTGGACCTTGCAAAGAAGTACTTCGGCAAGATGATGCCGGGTTACACGCACTTGCAGCAGGCACAGCCGATTTACTTTAGCCATTACCTCATGAGCATGTTCTTTGCCGTGAGCCGTGACGTGAAGCGTCTCGACAACTTCTTGGAATTGCATAGCCAGCTCCCGCTCGGCAGTGGCGCTATGGCCGGTTCTGCATTCCCCTACCACCGCGCTCTCGTGGCCGAAGCTCTCGGATTCAAGGACGTGAGCCCGAACAGCATTGACGCAGTAAGCCATCGCGACATGATGCTCGAATTCGAAGCCGACCTCGCCATCATCGCGAACACGATGAGCCGCTATGCCGAAGACTTTGTGAACTGGAGCTCTTGCGAATTTGGATTCCTCACTTTGCACGATGCATTCTCCAGCGGTTCTTCGATGATGCCGCAGAAGAAGAATCCGGACTCCATGGAACTTATTCGCGGAAAGTCTGGCCGCATGCTCGGCAACTTTACTTCGCTCTACACGCTCGTGAAGGGCGCTCCGCTCAGCTACAGCCGCGACTTGCAGGAAGACAAGGAACCGGTCTTTGACAGCGTCCACAACGTGAAGGTGATTCTCCGCGTGATGAAGGAAGCTTTGGAAACGGCTCGTTTCAACTTCGAAACGATGCACGCCAAGATGCTCCCGGCGCTCCTCGCCACTGACCTTGCCGACTTGCTCGTTGAAGCTGGCGTTCCGTTCCGCGACGCCCACCACGTCGTGGGAAGCCTCGTCGGTGATGCCGCACGTGAGGGCAAGCAGTTTACGGAACTTTCCGACGAGGCTTGGGCCGCCGCCGGCGTCCCGGACGTCGCCAAGATGAAGAAGACGCTCACGTTCGAATACAGCATCAGCAAGCGTAACATCGAAGGCGGTACGGGTCCGAAGTC
>Ga0310786_10001995_pt1 | contig 32137 bp, 22 predicted proteins | sample AusTroGonzalo_MG_FD_203881 | JGI IMG/M metagenome (GOLD analysis project Ga0310786, IMG submission 203881) | Bovine rumen microbial communities from tropical cattle in Woodstock, Queensland, Australia - Gonzalo_03 (v2) (version 2) | ecosystem: Host-associated > Mammals > Digestive system >...
CGTCAGCAACTGCTGGTTGCCGTAAGTCGAGCATTGGGAAAAGCACACAACACCGTCATCACGGTGGCTGCCGAGCCGCGAGTAGCGCGGAACGCAAGGGGCGGGTCGGAGCGCTTATCGACAAACGAACGACCGAAGACAGCTACACCAACACCACACGTGGTGCATTGCCGGGAAACCGCCGTATGCCGAACGGCACGTACGGTGGTGTGAGAGGCGGTTGCCCCCAAGGCGGGGGCAACCTCCTACTCGATTGCCTGGTGCCTTTTGCGGTTTAACAAGGTGCAAAACTGCATTTGCGTATTACATTATTACGATAGCAACGGGACTCTAGAAGGGCTAGTGGAGCAAGAAGGAATCGTTATCTTCCCTATCATCCCAATTCTCCCTCTTATCCCTATCGCTTCTTATCACTAAAATCCCTATTATCCCTCTGTCAAGAGGCAGTCACCAAAACCACGCTGAATCACTGACCCATGAACGAAATCCGTGCCTTTGCCATTTTGGATTATCTGAAGGACAAGAAATACGCCACCATCAAGATGCTCTGCGATCAATTTGGGGCTTCGGTGGCGACTGTCTACCGCGACATAGCCTTCTTGTCTGCGCGCGGTGTCATACGGCGGGTTCGCGGCGGCGTGGCCTTTGCCGAGCACACTTCCCGGACTGGCTGGAAGGATTTTTCCGCCTCGCCGTATCAGGAGCGCCAGAACTGGAAATGCGCCGCCAAGCAGCAAATCGCCGAGAAGGCATTTGCCAAAATCTCCGAAGGCGATATCATCTTCCTGGACTCTTCGACCACCGTCTCCTGGCTGGCCGACAAACTCATCGATTCCAGTTTCGCCAACCTGACTGTCGTCACCAATTCCGTGACCATCAGCCAGAAATTTTCCAGTTTTCCCTCGCAGTATATTCTGATATGCCTCGGCGGCTGCTACGATCTCCAGCTCAATTCCTTCCTCGGGCAATCTGCCATCCGCGAACTTGAGCGCCTATCCATTTCCAAGGCCTTTGTCTCCGCCTTCGGCTACAGCGACGATGGCATTACCACCAACCATGAGAACCACGCCTCCCTGCTCGTCAAGGTCCTTCAGCTCGCCAGCCGCAAATATCTCCTGGCCGACAAAAGCAAACGCGACCGTACTGGTCTCTTCCGCTTCGCCGACAAATGCGTTTTTGACGAGATTATAACGGAATAGAACATGGAGATGCGCGGGCTCTGCCCCGCTCAGAATGGAACATGGAGATGCGCGGGCTCTGCCCCGCGCAGAATGGAACATGGAGATGCGCGGGCTCCGCCCCGCGCAATTCCAATTCACTCCCGCGCAATTCGCTTCAGCCAATTGGCCGCCTGGGCGGCTATGGGGTGATTAGGGTATTCCTTCACTATTTTCTGCATAATTTCGCTGGCCTTGTCAACCAGCTGAGCCTCGCCATAGACCTCGCCCCTTTCCCATTCGATTTCCGGAAGATTGGGGAGCATCGGCTCCAGAAGCATCATGGCCTCTAGTTCGGCCAGAGCGCCTTCCAGCCAGCCGCGAGCACGGAACAACCTCGCCCGCCACAGGCAGAAACTCCCGTCAAGACGGCACATCGGCGCCTCCTCGCCCCATTTCTGCAAGGCCTGCGCCGCCTCCAGAAGCCTCCCCTCGTCCAAAGCCAGCTTCACCTGTTCCTGCAAGGCATTTCCACGCACTACGCTTTCGCGTTCATTCTCCCGTTTCCCGACATATTCCAGCATCTTGACAATGATTTTCCGCGCCTGCTCATGCTCGCCTGCCTGTACGGCCAAATCGAATTTCCAGGACGACAGCGTCTGGCTGTGGTTGGCAAAGATCGCCGCCTGCTGATTGAGCAGTTTTCTGGCCGCCTCCGGTTTCCACAGACGGAAGAGCAGAAATTCGCAGGCCTCCGCCACCAGGGCGCGCCTGTCCTTGCCAGACATTTCTCTCTCCAGGCACTGCTGATACGCTGACAGGCTTTTCTCGGGATGCTTGTCTGAGGCACTTCTGGCCAATTCCAGCATTACCGCCAGGCGTTCCTCGTCAGTCAAGGCCTTTTCCTTCAGCAGGTTTTCGCAGACGACAGCCAGTTCCTCGCGTCTACCGCCACGTTTGTAGAATGCCCGGCAGGTCTGGAGTTCCTCCAGGCCAGAGAGCCTCTTCAGGCCACCACGCTCCAGCAAATCCGCCACGGCCTGATAGTCCTTGGGATTATCGGGATTCCGACGCCATTTAGGTACGGCCTCGGGAAACTCGACCGTGCCCCGGGCAGTAGCGTCCTTGACCTTGACTTTCACTTCGCGGCTGTCCAGGCCAGGGAAAATGCGCTTTACTTGGCTACCCTGCAATTTGAGGCCATCGGAGAAACGCCATTCCGCCTCCTGGCCAGAGACTGTGGCGAGTTCCGTCTCCGTCAGGAAACAATCATCGACAGCCATGTACGACACATGCCTGTAGGTGAAAAACGGCAGAGGCAAATCCCGGGAACGCGCCTCAAGGCGCTCCAGTTTGGGCTCGCCGCTCTCCAGCAGATTCCCCGCATGGACAAATTTTCCCTTCTGGTCATCGCCCAAGGCCAGGGCGAAATTGCCCGCAAAATTGACGCCAACCAACTCCACTTCATGCAGACCCGGCGTCAGGGTCAGTTCGCAGGAATACTCTCCCCGCAGGCTGCCGTATACGAAATTCCGGCCATTTCTCTCCACCAGCAATTTGCCGTCGATGAGCAGATATCCGGCATCGTCCGCCGCCACGAAATATTTCTTGGTCACATTCTGCGGAATGTCCAGCCAAGTTCGTAGCTTGAAAATGAAGGCATCTGAAGAATTGAAGATATTCGCCACCTGCGGCAGTTCCCTGACCATTGTCCGATGCTGCAATTTGGCCTTCGGCAGCAGGACGGCCAGTTGCGACCAGTTGTTCAGTTTCCCTTCCGGCAGGGTCCACAATTCCGCCATAACGCCACCAAAGACAGTCAATGCCTCCTGCTTCGCCTCGTTCCCCGAGCCAAAATACACAAACAATTCCTCGTTGGTGGCCTTGGGACGGCACAGCAGCAGACAGGTATTGCCATAGCCACGCCCCAAGTTCCGGGACGGCACTTGGCTGCCCTTCCCGTCGTAGCAGACCATATCCTTGCCTTCCTGCAATGACATGCCGCAATCCGGAACGGTCAGGACAAGGCCTGCCGGCAACTTTGGCGGCAGGTGATTCCAGGAAAACACCGCCCGGTACGGCGAAGCCTGGTGCGCCCAGGAAACTGTCTTGGCCACCGACGCCCCCGCCATGAGCAGAATCAGCAGAAACCATAATGCCGTATGTTTTGTATATGCCATATTGCGTGGGGATGTGCAGAAAGAGAATCTACAGCAGTTTCTCATGAATCTGCTTAAGCTTGTCGAGGTAGTACGGCACATTCTCGTCCCTGGATGCGGGGTCTGCCTGTTCGAGCAGGCGCGAGTTTTCCACGACTGAGACAGATTTCTTGTTACCAGTCACGAAATACTGAACGGAATCGCCAATTTTGTACACGCGTTTTGCCGAGGCGGCCAATTCCAAGGCCGCGCTGCGCTTGCTTTTTCCCGTCTTAACCTGCTCCAGATACTTGTCTGGAGCCTGGGACAAATACTCTCGCTTCGCCAAATCTGCCAGAGGCAGCTGGTGTTCCTGCAATTTCTGGACATACTCCTCATACAGGGCGGCAGTATCCTGCGCCCTGCCCTGCAAAAGCATCTCCATATGCCGACTGATGTAATTGCGCAGGAACGGCTCCATGCCGCGCGATTTAAGCGCCGCGCCGGCGATATGCACGCGGCCCTTATCGTCAAGCAGCGCGTAGTTCTTGCTCTTGTAGGAATACATTGCGGGGTAATGGGCATCAAGTTCCACGGTGATTCCCGCAGGCAAGGACTGCTGGATAAGGGCAGCGAGTTCCTCTCCAGCGTTCTTTTCCTGGCCAGCTTGGAAATAGAGGCCATCGGTATCCATTTCGATGACTGTCGCGCCATTGGCCGCGAGGACATCGCGCATCCCCAGCAGAATTGCTCGTCCCTGGGCCGTAACCTCGGACGCCTGCGCGAAATCGTTGAATGTCGCCTGGCCAAAGCCGAGATAGCCATAGAACGAATTGATGAGGATTTTCCAGGAACTTTGCAGGGCCTCCCAATGCTCCCTCTCCGCCCCCTGGGCTCGTTTGGAGGCATCCTTCGCTTCCAGGCGGAACTTGCGGAACTGCTCCAGAAAGCGCAGGAAACTCCCCAGATAGTCCGAGGCAGGGCCAAGGCGGGAAGCCAGCATCACCGAGGGATACAGGCTACGGACATCGGCATGCCAGACGTCATGGAAAATGCCCGTCTCGGCGGCTTCCGAAACTGCGCCGGCGAACTCCTGCGCCTCCTGCGGCCAGGGCAACGCCGCCCGCTGATGCAGGTAATCGGCGCAGAGAATGGCCTCGACACGCGCCGCCGTCCCGCGCAGGACGCAATTCTGGTAAGACAGCGGAACAACCCTCGCCTGGTAGAAGTAACTCGGCGATAGGATGTTCGCGATGGCAGCCGTTTCCCGCACATCGTCAAGGCAATAGTCGCGCAGACGCTCGGGATTGCTCTCGAACATCTCCGAAATGTCCCCCCCTGCGACATATGTGCGTTCCGGGGTGCTTACGCCAAAATACTTGGCGGCGTACTTGAGGCTATGGCTATCCATATCTCGGTGAATGACATCGTACAGTTGGACGAGATGATATGTATCAATGATATGTCTTCCATAGATGTCAAAGCGCTGGTAGGCTTTGATCCTTTCGCCGGCGGTGAAACGGGACGGACGAGATTTCGCCTCGCGCCCTCCGCGTCCCAGAGACAGTTTCAGGCCATGCAATTTGCAGCGAGCGGCTAGATACCGCAGGTCGAAGTCATGGATGTTGTGCCCTTCGATGACATCTGGGTCCCTTTCGGCGACGAGTTTCAGCATCCGCTCCAGCAAGGTCTTTTCGCCGCCGTCATGCGCATCCAGGCAGATTTCCCAGCCAGTGTTGTCCTTCAAGGAAATCAGGGTCACGATGTCTTCCGGAGTTTCAGGGTTAGGAAAGGATTCCGATGCCTCGCAATGTGTCTCTATGTCGAGTTGCAGACGGCGCAGTTCGGAAAAATCAAGCCCCTGAAAGAGGCGACAATGCAGGGAAAACAGAATCTGCTGCTGGATGTCAGAGAATAGCCGATAAGCACCCTTGAGCCCATGGCTCTTGCTCAGTTTTCCGAGTTTGGCCACAGCCTTGGTGTATGACGGCAAATCTTGGAAGAAAACCTGATAGCGCAAGGCTCCGTCACCGGTCAACGGACGCAGTTCTGTCACAGCAGATAACTGGCTGGCATCATCCTGCTCCTCCAACAAAAGCCAGGGATTAAACTGAAAACGCTGGCTGCGGACAGTCCCATCCGCCAAGCGCCAGAAAATCTCGGCAAAGGAATCCTCTGCACATTCTACTGCGACAATGCGTTCGTAATCTGACATAGGTTTCTAGATGGTTTAGAGGGGTCAAAATGGCCGAGCAGATGCCCGGCCTCCCGGGACACGGCGGTGCACGATTTTCCACGGGCACGGTGGCGGCCAGGGGACTGGCCGCCCTACCAAATCCTTTCCCACGGGCATGGCGGCGGCCAGGGTCTGGCCGCCCTACCATATCCCTTTCCACGGGCATGGCGGCGGCCAGGGGTCTGGCCGCCCTACCAAATCCTTTCCCACGGGCGCATTGGCCGAGCAGACGCTCGGCCCTCCCGGGCGTTTTCCACGGACACGGCGGCGGCCAGGGGTCTGGCCGCCCTACCATTCCATTGCCACGGGCACAACCCGGGAATTAAAACAAAAAAGGCGGTCAAGCAAAATGCCAACCGCCCTTTTTGTTAAACCAATCTGCTGTATAGCCTAGTGCTTGAAGTCTGGCAGACCGCGCAATTCGTTGGCGCGCTTCGGCTGACCATCAGGCTTGACCAGGCGCACATTGACGAAAACCATCAGGTTCGTCTTGACGCTGCGTTCGCCTTTGCTTGTGAACAGGCGTCCGATGATGGGCAGATGGCCGAGCAACGGAACCTTGTCCTCATAGCGACGCAGGTCTTCCTTGATCATTCCGCCCAGGACGATTGTCTCATTGTCGTAGACGATGACCTTGGTGTTGACTTCGCGTTTCGTCAGAATCGGCATCAGCATCAGCATGTCAACCTGCTGACCGGACATAATCATCGGATAGCTGAAGCTGCGCTCGTAATCAACGAATTCGACGACCTGCGGCTGCATTTCCAGTTCGACGGAGTAATCGTCAGCGGAAACGACAGGCGTCACATCGAGGATGACACCGATTTCCGTGGCCTCACCGAATTCAGGCGTAGCAGGCTTGAAGCTGGTGACATTGCCGGCGTCGCCTGTATCGGTCTGGATTTCCGGTTCGTTCCAGCTTTCGGGGAAATAGCGAAGGGTGACCATCTTCAACTGGGCGGTCTTGCCGCTGACGGTGGTGACTTTCGGTGCGGAAAGGACATCCGCATGCTCCTCGCGCTCGATGGCGTGGATGATGGTCTCGAAGGCGTAGTCGCCAATCACGGAGTAGACGCTGAAAATGTCATCGGAGATGCTGGCATCGCCCAGCCAGCCAGTCATGTAGCGAAGACCCTTGGTGATATTAACGGTATCTTTGCCAACGCCGACCTGGAAGTTATTGCGGTTGAAGCTGCTCTTGCCACCGCTGGCTCCATTGCCGTCAGTACCCCTCAGAACATAGCCACTGCCTTTGTCGGAAGTGACCCACTCTGGGGCACTCAGACCGCCGCCCAGCATGTTCCAGTCGAAACCCAAGGCTTCGAGGTTGGTCTGCTCGATTTCCACGAACTTGGCCTCGATAGTCACGAGCGACGGGGGCTGATTGATCTTTTCCAGCAGTTTGCGGATGCGCTGATGGTATTCGGGAGTATGGTGGACAACCAGCTGGCCGGAACGGGCAATGAAGGAGATGTGGGAACCGGGGAGCTTGGGGATACCCATGTCGATGAACAAGGACTCGACATTCTGGAAGGCGGCGACGGTATCAGTAGTCGTGGTATCGTCGTCATCGTCGTCATCGTCGTCATCGTCGTCGTCATCGTCGTCATCGTCGTCGCCACTCAAAGTCAGTTTGGAGAGTTTCTTCCTGGTTCTCTGGGTATCGAAGACGCCAGGGGCAACGCTGTAGTAGCGGGTTTCCATCTCATCGGTGGTAATGCTCTTGTGGGCGATAATGACGGCCGAATCCGTGACCTTCACATTCAGGTTGTAGCCCATGGCGATGTACTGGATGACCTCGCGGGGGGTCACATTCGTCAGATTCATGCTGACGGGCTTGTTCTCGACGGATTCCATGCTGACGGCCTCTTCGGTGCCGCCCAGCCCCATGTCGTCGGTCATGCCCTCGTCACCAAAATCCATGCCGGTGCCCACTCCGGCGCCCATCATCGTGGGATCCATGCCGGCTCCCATGCCCACTCCGGCTCCCATGCCCATGCCGGCGTCCATGCCCATGGTTTCGTCCATGGTACGGCCATTGTCGATGGCGCGCTGTTCGGCGGCGGATTTCGACATCGGGGTCAGCAGAGGAACGATGTTGATGCCGATGGAATCAGGGTCGGCCTCGCGAATCTTGCGGGGCAGGATTTCGGAGAGGACATCCTTGAGGGGGTCGTTGTCGAAGACGACCTTGCTGAGCAGGATGCTGTCGAGTTTCTTGTTGATACCGACGGCATCATCGGTGCGGCGGATGGTTTTGGTGCCGATTTCCTCAACGGAGGAGTTCATCAGAGGAGTAACAGGCTCGGACCATTTCCAACGGACTTCGGCGATTCTTTCCTTCAGAACCTGCTGGAGTTTCTCATTGGCGGCACGCCCCATTTCCTGATTTATCTGGGTCAGATAGCGAATGGCAGTCAGTTCAAAGGGATTTTCCACGAGAACCTGCTCGAAAGCCTCGCGAGCCTGGGCAAAGCGCTGGTCGCGCATCAGAATCCGGCCTTCCTCAAGTTTGGAGCGGATGGTGAAGCTGCGCTCCGCCTGGTCGGGCATGATCTTGTCGGCAGACACGGACGATTTCATCTTCAGGTCGTCGATGACGTCAGACAGCTCTTTTTCCTCACGCTGAATGCTGTTCAGCAACTGGGTCGGCTGCATCGTCGTCTCATCGGCAATTGTATACTGCTTCGTGCTGGCCTTCTTCAGGAAATCCTGGGCGGTATCCGACAGGGCCTCGTAGTCATTGACATTGATTTCCGCCTTGCGACGATAGATGGCCGACATGTTCAGGCAGCCCTTGACGCGATAGTCTTCGCAACGGTGGATGATGTCGGCGGCTTCCTTGTCGCCGGCAGGGAGGGTACTTACCAGATTAGCGGCTTCCTCGAGTTTCTTGAACATGGAGTTGTAGCGGATGGCGGCGTTGTCGAGATCGCCTTCGGCGTAGTTTCCCATGGCGTCACGGAAGAAGACATCAGCTTCGCGGATTTTGGCTTCGGCATCGGCGACGGCTTCTTTGGCCACGGAGGAAACCTGGGTTCTCTTGATGGTTTCCAAGTTGCTGGTGACCAAGGAGACCAGGCTTTCAATCTGCCCCGTAACGGCATTGATTTCATTCAGGTTGGCATTGCTGACCTCCTCGTTTTTCGAGGTCGCGTAGAAATGCGTGTTCTGCTGGCGGGCATTGGCGATGGCGGTCTTGGCGTTGCCGCAGGCTTTCATGGCCTCTACGTTCTTGCCGTTGGTCAGCAGTTCCTTGGCATTTTCCGTGAACTTTCTGGCGACCTCGAGGCTCTGCTTGGACATGGCCAGCAGTTCTTCTGGGGTCTTCTTCAGCAGTTCGTCTGTCGAGGCTTTCTGTTCTTCCAGAAGATCCTTTTCCTGATTTCTGATTTCCTCTGGTACATCCTCATCTTCCTGGGCGATAGAGACATTGCTCCCAGTCACTGCCAACAATGCCAGCACTGACAGACAACGTAGCCACAGATTGAAACTTCCTGAGATCATTTTATGCGTTGTTTTTCTCATCGGCATCTTTCCTTGCCGTGGCGGGAATGCGCCACTGCAAGCCTTTTATGGTTATGTGAATGAAACAATCAAGTATAATATACACCCTAATTGTCCGCAGACACGCAAAATCTGCGAAAAAAACTCACTTTTTTTCAATTTTGCGAAAAAAAGTCAGGAAAAATCACGTCAGCGGCGTCTGCCACCTCCCATGTTTCTCATGGGCATGGCCGCGCCACCGCCGTCCATGTTCCGCATCGAGTCGGCATTGTTTTCGATGTACAGGAAATCGTTCTTGGGATCCAGGACGCGGATGACAAATTCCTGCGTATGGCGGCTTTCGTCCTCGGCGTCCAACAGGCCGATGCGCACGAGTTTGGTGGGCTTGGCGTCGGGCTGGTCGGCTGGAGCCGGTTCTTCCTCGATGGCCAGGATCCTGTAGGTTTCCTGTATCGCACCGCGCGCGGGGCGATCGCCGTTATTCGTATTCTCGCCCTGGGAGGGGGCCCGCAGGACGAATGTCTCGTTCAGGCGCTTGAAGACGACGGGATTTCTCCGGAGCATGGCCCGTTCGCGGAAATTAAGGTAATACATCCGGGCGGAATCAATATCCTCGGTGACTTCCTTGCGTTTGGGGAGGGTATAGGACTTGCCGTCGCTGCTGGTGACGACGATGCTGTTGCCGTCGCTGGCCGCCGATTCGACCTTGAAGCCGGTCTTGCCGATATCTTCGCCAATCTTGACTGTCTCCTGGCTTTTGCCGACCTGCAACACCACACGCCAGTCAGCGGGATTGTCGCTGTCAACCTTGCGCAGATTCTCGAAGCGGCAGGGAAGCGGGCGCTTGCCTGTCCAGGCCACGCGCAGTAGGGCCGCCAGTTTGGGATGATCGTCGGGATTGTCGGGACTGGTGCGGGCGCGATACTCCTCGACATTGAGGAAACAGTCGTTGTCGGCATCCATCCTGCCGTCATCGGGGTCGAGGAAGTCGAGGATGTCAGGGTATTTCTGTTCGTAGAGGTCGGGGATGCCATCGCCATCGGTATCGTCTTCCTCGGTGACGTCCTTGCCAATCGGGTCTTGCTGAGTACGGCAGAATGGGCAGCGGTCGGAATTAAAGGAAATCAGGTACTTGCACTGCTCGTTATGGCAGACCACATAGCGTTTTGGCGTGACAAGTCCGCCTTTCTTTTCCATTCCCTTCTTGGTATTGGCGCTTTCCACAGCCACCAGGCGGCAGGGGTTCACGAGACATTCGCGTCCCTGGAACGCCGAGGAGTCTATTTCCTCCAGGTTTTTCCGCAGGTTTTTGGTAATCTGCTGGGCGCTCTTCTCCTTTTCTTCTATTTTTGCGCTGTTGGCGATGAAACTTTTCCTCACCAGCAGGACGCAGAGAATCAGACAGAGAAGGCTTAACCCAAGAATGAGTTTTTCGTAATGTTTGACCAGGAAATCCAAGGTATCATCTCCCTTGACTTAAGTTACGCTTGGTAATCTCTCCGCCGCCTTCGCCAGGCGACAAACGAGTTGTTTCGCTTTTGACTGGTTTATCCGCCGAATCTAGTCTCACTCAATCTTCATTGTCCTCCTGCCCTTCCTCTTCAGGATTGGCAACTGGCAGGAACTCGTAGAAATCGAAGCGGACATTCATCGTTATTTCCTTGTTGTTGAAAGCCAGGAAATTCTGTCGTTTGGGCTCCTGCACGATGCGATTGCGCTTCTCCTTGCGCCTCGCCATGCTGTCATCGCCCATAAGCCCACCGCGCGACATCCGTCCGCCCATGCCGACATCCATGCCCATGCCGCCCATTCTGCTACTGCGGCCCATTCGGCCCATGCCGCCCATGCCGGCATCCATGCCCATACCGCCGCCGCGGCCTCCCTTGCCGCTTTCGCTGGTCAGACTCTGGAGGCCTTCCATGTCTTCGTTTTCACTGTCGCCCAGTCTCTCCTCGTAGGCCTGGCTGAAAATATCGGGTGCGTCAATGACAATATCCTTGATATAGAAAAGCATCTTCGGGGCGTCTGTCATTTTATTCAGGAAATTCTGGGCGACGTCAGGCTCGGCGGTGATGGAGATGTTCACGGGCGTTACCGTATAAGTTCCCTCGTCTCTGGAGGTGAATCCCATGGGCCAGCGGATATAATTGACATATTTGACGCCAGAGTCGGCGACAATCTTCAAGATTTCCTTGGTGGCCTGAAGGTTGCGGAAGACTGGCCGGATTTCCGTATCCTGCAAGGTACCGCGCTGGAGGATAGGCGCGTATTCGACGGCGACGCCATGGACTTCCATCTTGTTGTCGAAGTTGAACTGCGTTAGTTTGGAGAACTGCTCGCGGATTTCGCGCATGGCTTCCGGAGAGGTCTGCGGAACCGTAACGGGGAAGGAATAGCGCTCGCCCAGATAGCGGCTCAGTTCCTGGAAATGCTCTTCGGCGATGGCGGCGTTGGCCTTGGACTGGCGCAGGTTGGGGATTTCGCCCTTGCTGTCCTCGGTCAGATTGAATCCCGCCTGCTTCAGTTTGTTGAAAAAGCTTATGTGCCCGTCAGACTTCGCGGCCTCCTCGTCGCGCTTTTTCACTGCGGAAAAGATTTTCACCACGAGAAAGATAGCTATGACCAGCGCCACCACGGAACAGGCCAGCAGGCCCCAGTTTTTCTTGACAAATTCCATCTTGCTTCCTAGTGCAACTCTTGTGAGAGGTTATGTACTTGTTCCGATGCTCAGGGGCGGCATCAGCGGATGTCGTTGGTCCCGTACTGCAAGTATTCCAGCGGTGTCTCCAAGGCGAGCTGAATCGTAAAGCCGCCGGCATTCTTCGCCACGTCCGAAGGTTTGGTCGAAGTCAAAACCGTCAGTTTCGGATTGCTGCTGAACAACTTGGACTGGCGCAGCCTTTCCACGAAGACATTTTCCGGCGTGTCGCCGGTGTTGGGCTTTGACTTCGCCTGCTCGTCATCGCCGGCCTCGTTCCCCTGCCCTTCCTCGGCAGTTTCCGGAACGGCGAAAGGGAATTTTATCTTGGGCGTCTCGGTAATCGCGACCTTTCCGCTCTTGTCCGGGGTCACGCAGACACCAGTGAGGATGAAACCGCTAATCTTCACCGATTTCTCGACATTGACCTCCTTGCCGTCACCCATGGCACCCATGCCGCCCATCATCATGTCCATGCCCATCATGCCGTCCATCATCATGTCGCCGCCCATCATCATGTCCATGGGATTGTTGGAAGCGGTCTGGGTATTCACGACGCTAGTAGGCTCGAACTCCTTCATGTCGCCCAGCTGGGTGCGGATGGAGGTCAGCCAGACGTCATCCGGCTTCAGGCGGTAGATTTCGTTGATGATGGAGGGGAACACCGTCCGTTCCAGCAGCAGGTTGCTGAGCGTCTTGTACTGCTCGACCTTTTGGGCGGCGGCGCTTTCGGCATCTTGGACGGCCTTGAGCTTCTGCTCGTAGGGCTTCCGCAGCTTTTCCAGCTTCTGGGTGCTTTCCTCGACCAATTTGCCCTGGGTATCCAGTCCCTGCCAGAAGGCGGCGAGGATAAGCAGGACGACGACCATGGAAGCGATGAAGAACGGCTTCTTGCTGGTCAGGTTCTGCTGGCGGCGCAGGTGCATCGGCAGCAGGTTGATTTCAATCGGGCAGGTCAGGCGGTAGCGCATGCCCAGGCCGATGGTCTCGCTGAACATGTGCGCGACTTCGCTGAGTTTGTCCTTGTCCACACTGTCGTCGAGATTGACAACGGAGAATGGATTGAAATATTCGACGGGAATGTTCAGTTTTTCGGAGAAGAAATTATCGCAGTAGGTGAGGATGGAACTGCCGCCGGTCAGATACATCTTGACGGGGTTGCTGCCTTTCTGCTGGGATTTGTAGATGGCGATGGAGCGGGAGATCTCGCCGTGCAGACGCACCATCACGTTACGGATTATCTTGGACACGGCGGCGGCCGTTTCGGAGGATGGTTCGGCGTAGGCGCCGCCCAGGGCGACGAAGCCGTGGTGACGCTTAAGTTCCTCGGCGTCAGGCGAGGAAATCCCGAACTCCTTGGCAATTTGCTGGGTGATGGAATAGCCGGCGATGGGGATGGTTCTGGCGAAGAACCGCTCGCCCTCGACGAAAATCAGGTTGGTGCTGCGTCCGCCGATGTTCAGCACGGCAATGCACTCGTCCTGTCCCAGTCCGTTGGCGCGGATGGTGTTGTAGCAGGCAACAGGCGCCACATCCACCAGGATTGGCTCCAGGCCGACGGCCAGCACGGCGGAAGTGAACTGTTCCACGATGTCGTTCTTGATGACCACCGACATCACATCGACCATGTCATCCGCCTCGTTTTCGCTCCCGGTAATCAACTGGTAGTCGAACATGACCTCGGAGATTTCGAAGGGGATGTTGCGTTTGGCCTCGAACTCGGCCAGTTGCAGCAGTTGCTTGCGGTCGCCGCCGGAGGCGGGGATTTTGCCGAAACGCAGCAAGGCCGACTGGCCGGACATGGAAATCAGGGCCTTGCGGGCATAGACCTTGTTTTCCGCCAGCATCTGCCGCAGTACGCCGGAAACGACGCCGATACGAGACCCCTCGGACAACTCCTCCTCGTATTCGCGGTAGGCGAAGATGTCCAGGATCATGTCGCCTTGGGAATCATACTCGAATTGGCAGAGTTTGATACTAGTGGCACCGATGTCGATTGCCACAATTTTGTCGTTGCTTGCCATGCTTCTGCTTCCAGTACTTGGCCTGCCCCGCCAGGAGAGCGTTGTCTTGCGCGGCGGCCCGTTGTTGGTGATTAGTTATGGTTACCGCGCCGGCTTTTCATCGAGGTAGTAGTCGTAGTCCAGGGCGGCAAAGGGTGTTTCGCTCTTGCGGAAAATCACATCGCTGACCACGCGGACATTCTCCAGCCGCTTGCCGGAGAACCAGTCCTTGGGGACGCCGTTGCCAGTGACGGTTATGAGTTCCGTCTTCTTCTGAATGGGAACGCCGTCACTGCGAATCTCGATATAGACGCTGATTGCGCCTGGGTCTGCAGTTTTGCTGTTAAAATATCGGCGGGTGAAATTAGGCTTCAAGTAAGCCACCGCAAACAGTTTCTTGCCCCCCTGGATGTCGTTGTAGTCAATGGAACGCTCGGCCAGGATGAACTTGTCGTTGTCCTTGCGGTGGATGAGCACGCGGTAGAAAATCTCCAGGCTGTCCAGCCACTCGTCCTTCTTGCCGTCAAGCTCGAACTCCACTTCGATGGCCGTCCAATAGCCGCCATTGCCATTGGAGCCTTTTTTGGAATCCTTGAAGTCTGGCGTGCGGACATTTTCTACCTTCACCTTGCCGCTGTTTGGCTTTAATCTGATTTTCTTGGACTGCGCCATGACCGTGGAAACTGGCAGCAGCATCGACAGCACCAGCAGCAGAATCAACGAACGAACGGAGGCGTTCACCATAAAACCAACTCCTGAAACTTGAAAAACGGATGATTTTTAGATGCCTATTTGACTGTAGACACACAAGAACATTATATACCATAGTTGCTTTTCCAGAGGAAATCAAGGATAATTCCTAAAAAAAATGTTGTGTGCGCCTAAAAAAATGTGGCTTTTGGCGATATTGTCATGTTTTGTCATGCTTCGGCAAGAATCCTTGGGGCGAGGATATTGGACAACGCGCAACAGGCGGACGGACCGTGAACGGCTACACTGCCTTTGCCCATGCTCAGTTCCCCTCGCCCAAAGTTATTTTGAGGAACGCTGTATTCCCCATGAGGGTAGGTAATTGATCCGCAAAGCGGTTTTGACAAACTGGCGATCTGCGACAATCGACGCTTCGACGCGCGACAAGAAGAACAGCCGATCAACAAAAGCAACATTTTGCCAGAACATGGACAGCACTACCGCCCTCTGTGGAAAAGAGCGTGAGAAAAAAACTGAAAAACGCCGGCACAATGAAAGTTTTCAGCTGGCCCAAACAGTATACACAATGAACACACAAACCAAATTCTGAAACGCAGCATTCTCCATGAGAGTAGGTAATTGATCCGCAAAGCGGTTTTGACAAACTGGCGATGGGCGACAATCGACGCTTCGACATCCGATGTGGTTGCTGGTGCGACGAGCGACAATCGACGCTTCGACGCGCGACAAGAAGAACAGCCGATCAACAAAAGCAACATTTTGCCAGAACATGGACAGCACTACCGCCCTCTGTGGAAAAGAGCGTGAGAAAAAAACTGAAAAACGCCGGCACAATGAAAGTTTTCAGCTGGCCCAAACAGTATACACAATGAACACACAAACCAACAAAATCCAGAAAAAGCCGACACAATGAAAGTTTTCAGCTGGCCCAAACAGTATACACAATGAACACACAAACCAACAAAATCCAGAAAAGGCCGGCACAATGAAAGTTTTCAGCTGGCCCAAACAGTATACACAATGAACACACAAACCAAACAATCAGGAGGACCTCCCCATGGATTAGCAATCACCAGAACATAACCCCAGCATGGCGACACTGACACAGATTAAATTCCCTAATCAACACAATTAACAAAGGTATCCACAATGCACCAGTACAAAGTTCAAATCTGGACAAAGACCCACGGTATGATTGAAACCGTCCTCTCCGCCAACAGCGTCGGACAGGTCCGAATGCTCGCCCAAGAGCAGTATCCCAATGCGCAAATCGGCTGTATCACGCAGATTGACTAAAGACAAAACGCGCCCGCCGGAGCACAGGATGGAGCCCCGGCGGGCAGCACAGGGGGAAGGAAATAATGAAGCATTTTTCCGTGAAATTCAAGGCGGACAGACACCTGGTCAAGGCCACAGTCGTCGCCAAAAATATCATCCAGGCCTGCCGGATGATGGAGGCCATGTATCCCGAAATCCAGGACTGCACCGAACGCTCCGCCAGTTTCAGGGTTCTCTGGAGCAGATAGTTTGAACCGTTGACGCAAGGATTAATCATGACAAAGCCAAAAGAAGTATTTTCTGACAAAATCGAATTGCTCGACTTCGCAAAAGAGGAAAAAGCTATGAAGACAACAAGCACGAGAAAACCGTCGGTCAAAAGAATCGCACAAGACCAGTACGAATGGGAGCGCCTGTTCGGACCGAACGTCGACCACTACATGGCCCTGAACCGCTGCCAGGTACTGGGGCGTGTATTCCACCATGCCGGTCCCCAGGATGTCAGCGATGACGACATCTGGGAAGCAGTCGCCCCCTTCATCAAAAGCGACGAGTTCCAGAGCCTCCTGGACGAACTGATTCCGTCCAACGTCAAGCAGGCGGAGTTCATCGAGGAGAACTCCTACCGACGCCGCACCCGCACCCACGACACGGCGGAACTGCTGGAAGCATTGTACAAGGACGTCACCAACCGCAAGATCATCTGGGAGACTCTCGCAGAAATCATGGATACCCGCGTCGAGGAATACAGCGCCATCGTCAACGGCAAGGACTTCCAACCCCGCGCCATCCAAACCCGCATCGAGGAACTCCAGAACTGCCTTGGACTCGACGACCACGAACGCGACATTCTGCTGGTCTTCTTCATGCAGGACAGCGAACGCCTGAAGCTGGGCGATTTCGCCGTCAGCACCTACCGCAACACCTTCGATGCGCGCAAACTGGCGGTTGCCGCAGGCGTGGACGAGTACCAGATCGGCCCCTATCTCGCCGAAAACGCCAACCTCCACAAGTTCGGCATCATCGACGAGGACGGCAACGTGGACCGCACCTTCATGAGCTTCCTCACCGGCACCAGTTCCAAGGCCCTCTCTGAGCGCTTCTGGACGAAGTCCACGGAGGAGGCCCTCCCCTGGGAGTTCCACGGCAAGATCGCCGAGGAGCACGGCAAGGTCATCGCCGAGATGGTCAGGAGCAAGCCCGTCGGCAACGGCCTCTCCATCCTGCTCTACGGCGCGGCCGGCGCCGGCAAGACCAGTTTCGCGCAGTCCCTGGCCGCCCTGCTGGGCAGGGACCTCTACTTCATCGCCCAGAACGACAAGGAATCCTGCCGACGCTCCTACTCCGCCAACTTCCGCTATGCGGCCTTGGCGGCGGCCCAGCGCCAGCTCGACCCCGAAAAGAGCATCCTCGTCGTCGACGAATGCGACAACATGATCGAGGCCAACCAGGCCAACGGCTTCTTCGGCATGTTCTTCGCCCGCGACGACGGCGCCGAGACCAAGGGGCAACTCAACACCGTCATCGACGAGAACCGCCACACCGTCATCTGGATCTGCAACTCCCAGCAGGACGCCATCGCCAAGTCCTCGCGCCGCCGCTTCGACTACTCGGTGCTTTTCGACGAACTCCTGCCCGAGACACGGGTTCACATCTGGAAGAACTGCCTGAAGAAGGAGAACTGCGAAGGAAGGCTGTCGGCTGAGTTCATCAACGACGTCTCGCGCAAGTACAAGGTCAACGCCGGTGGCATTTCCCTGGCGGTGAGGAACGCCGCCGCCCTGGTGGCGGCGGATCCGAAGAAGTCCTTCGAGGACTGCATCCTGACTTTCCTGCGGGCGCACTGCGCCCTGCTGGGCATCCGCAAGTCAAGTGACGAGCGCCTTGAGCCCGCCCGCGACTACTCGCTCGACGGCCTGAACATCAAGTCCGGCATCCGCCCCGAGCGCATCATTGAGGTCTGCCGCAATTTCCTGAAGGCAAAGAACAATCCTAGCCAGACGGGGCGCGACAGGCCCCGCATGAACCTGCTGCTCCACGGCGTCCCCGGCAGCGGCAAGACCGAGTTCGTCAAGTACCTGGCGAAGCAACTCGGCAAGAAACTGAACATCAAGAATGCCTCCGACCTGCTGTCCATGTACGTGGGCGGCACGGAGCACCTCCTCGCCGCCGCCTTCGCCGAGGCGGAGAAGAACAACGAGATGCTCTTCATCGACGAAGGTGACTCCATGCTCACGTCCCGCGACGGCGCCCGGCGCTCCTGGGAGGTCTCGCAGGTGAACACGCTCCTCACGGAGATGGAGAACTTCAACGGCATCTTCGCCGTCTCCACCAACCTCATCCAGAAACTCGACCCCGCCGCCCTCCGCCGCTTCACCTTCCGCATCCACTTCGACTTCCTCGACGACGACGGCAAGGAGAAGTTCTACCGCACCTACTTCGCGCCCCTCAACGCCCCCGGGCTCACGGACGCCGACAGGGCCGAACTCCACGCCATCGAGCGCCTGACGCCCTCCGACTACCGCAACGTGCGCCAGCAACTCTTCTACCTGGAGGACGCCAACCTCTCCGCGAAGGAGATCATCGATGCTCTCCGCCTGGAGGCACAGTCGCGCGACTCCTACGGCTCCTACAAGGGCCTTGGCGAGGAGAAGCACGGCATCGGCTTCAGTAGCGAACAGTAACAAACGTATAGAAGCGCGGGCTCACGTCGAACGAACGTGGTTCTGCGCGGGCTCCGTCGAACGAACGTGTAGATGCGCGGGCTCCGTCGAACGAACGTGTAGATGCGCGGGCTCTGTCGAACGAACGTGTAGATGCGCGGGCTCTGTCCCGCGCAATTTTAACCCCCACCCCCTAACCCCCAATACTACCATGATTCCATTTGTTATTGAACAGACCGCCGGCGGCGAACGCCAGTACGACATCTACTCCCGCCTTCTGAAAGACCGCATCGTCATGTTGGGCACGCCCATTGACGACACTGTAGCGAACACCCTGGTGGCCCAACTTCTCTTCCTGCAGTCCGAAGACCCGAAGAAGGACATCCACCTCTACATCAACACCCCCGGCGGCAGCGTCACTGCCGGCCTGGCAATCTACGACACGATGCAGATGATCTCCTGCCCCGTGAACACCTACTGCCTGGGACAGGCCGCCTCCATGGGAGCCGTCCTGCTGGCCGCCGGTGCGCGCGGCAAGCGCTTCGCCCTGCCCCATGCCCGCATCATGGTCCACCAGCCATCCGGCGGCTTCGAGGGAACTGCCGCCGACATCAGCATCCAGGCACAGGAAATCCTCCGCCTCAAGGACGCCCTCTACGACATCCTGGCCAGGCATACGGGACGCCCGGCAGAGGACATCCGCAACCAGAGCGACCGCGACTTTTTCATGTCCGCCGAGGAAGCCATCGCCAACGGTCTCGTGGACAAGGTGCTAGTTCCCAAAAAGTAAACAACGCCAAATCGATTATAATCCCCTCCCAGCCGTAACGGCGGGGGGGGCATATCAACATCTGCCAACAAGGATTACTTGCCATGATTGTCTTCAGATATCTCGGAGCCTTGGTGCTCGCCCTGGTGATTTACCCAGTTTTCGGCCTTGTCTGGCTGGTCAGCGCTGCCTACTTCGGACTGTCCACCCACTGGTCCGGCTTCCGGGACCTCTGGCTCACCATGGCCGACCCTGCCTACATTCCCAACATCGGCTGTGGCGGTGCCATCCTGCGGAACCACGAAAGATGCCTGGCCTCACAGGCCGCCGCCAACGGCGACTGGCAGGCCGCCGTCAGACATTGGAAAGTGGCCGGGAGACTCTACGATATTACCTCCATGTTCGAACTCGGCAAATGCTTTGAGACCGGTCGGGGCACGGCGCCTAGCGACGGTGCCGCCTACGAATACTACAGCCTGGCGGCACTGTATGGCATGCCGGAGGGACGCGAAGCGTGCACCCGCCTCCAGGACCGTCGCTTTTCCTCCAAAGAGCGGAAGGAATTTGCCAAGACAATGTGGGAAGAATAAGTATAAAACTTGCCTGCGCTCTAGTAAAATCGGCTGTTCCCTGTCGCGCGTCGCACGTGGCGTGGCGCCCGTCCCATGTCCCGCGTCCCGCGTCCCACGTCCCAGCCATGCGCGCGCCCCACGTCCCAAGTCTCACGTCCCTCGTCGCACGTTGAAGCGTCGATTGCCGAACATCGCTCATTTGTCAAAACAGTATTTTTGTGCAAGAATGCACATCTTATTTTTTGTCGCGAGGGCGGATTCTTCAAATACCTACCCTATTGGGGGAAACCGTGCTGTCATAAAAAGTGTCTAATGAGGAATGACGAAGCTGTGCGAAGTTTCTTCAGGAAGGACACGCGATGACAGGTAGGTTGTGGAAGGCTGCGTTTTTGAGTTCGCTACCCGTTCTGATGGGGTATACGACGATGGGGATGGCTGCGGGAATTCTGCTTGCCCGGAATGGCGGCATTTCCTGTGCGCCGCTGTGGGGGCTTCTCACCAGTTCCACCAGCATTTCTGGTGCGCTTCAGTTTATTTTGGTTGACTGGGCTCGGAATCAGACGGCGTTGATGACCGTTGCGTTGCTGACCTTCTGCCTCAACATCCGCTATGCCATGTACGGCCTGTCCCTGTTGGAAAGATTCCATGGCATCGGTTTCTGGAAAAAACTCTACCTCATCTGCACGCTTACAGACGAGACCTACGCTCTGGAGGTGGAAAACAAGTATCCTGCAGGTGAAAGTTCTCTTTCCTATTGTCTCCTTGTGGCGGCGTTGGACCATCTCTACTGGGTGGTGGGCGTCACTGCAGGCACGCTGATAGGCGGCGTGCTTCCCTTCTCGACCAAGGGTATTGACTTTGCGATGACAGCACTTTTTCTGGTTATTCTTACAGACCAGTGCCGCGAAAAGAGCAATCGTGTCCCCGCAGCCATCGGGGTGGCCTCCGCAGTCATTGCACGTCTTCTCTTTCCAATAGATAAGATGATTATCCCGACCATGTGCCTGATGCTGGCAACCTTCTTAGTGTGTCGCCGTAAATTGGAACCCTTGACGGAGGAGATCGCCAAATGAGCAAACTCCTCTATCTCATGTACCTTGTGCTCGTGACAGCCGGGGTTACGTTTCTACTCCGCGCCTTCCCGTTTCTGGCGTTTGGGCACACCAAGAACGGTCGCCCGCCGCGAATCGTCTCCTATCTCGGTCGGATGGTATCCCCCGCAGCGATTGCCATGCTGGTCGTGTACTGCTACTGCTCATATTTCCAGGGACATACGCTCCCTGAAATGAACTACGGCATCGCCGAACTAGCTGCGGGAATCGTGGTTGTTCTGCTGCAGCTTTGGCGGCGCAATCCCCTCATCTCCATCCTGGCTGGAACTGCTCTCTATATGCTGCTCGTGCAGAAGGTCCTCTGCTAGCTGACTATTTGCTCTCCTGAAAACTGGTGCGACACGCGGGCGACAATCGATGCCTCGATGACCGCCCTGCCCGAACCCACTCCACTAGGAGGCGAGCAAGGCCTTGAGTCTGGCGAGCGTAATCGGCTTGAGAAGGATTCCGGTGAAGCCATTTGCCTCGGCCTCGTTGCGCGCCTCGACATCGGCGGTGACGAGATATACCGGCAGACGCGAGAATCTGGCGTCGGCACGGATGGCACTCACCAATTCGCGACCGCCCATTACTGGCATCCAAAGGTCGGAAAACACCAGGTCGTAATTCGCATCTCGCAGCAGTGCATCCAGAGCCTCGCGTCCGTTCTCGGCCATCGTCACCTCGGTCACGCCACATTTTGCCAGCATGGCCTTGAGCACTGCGCGGTTGACCGCCGAATCGTCGGCGACGAGCACACGGGAAGGGGCCTTTGGCAGTTGCCTGGCTTGTTCCTGAGGTTTGGCTGGCGGTTCGGCGGTCCGGACATTGCGGAGCGTCATGGTGAAAATCGAGCCTACGCCGACCTCGGAGGATACCGTCAGTTCTCCGCCCATGAGCGTGGCAAGTTTCTTGCAGATGGGCAGACCGAGCCCCGTGCCTTCGCGGTGGTCTCTGTCGGCGAGTTGGACAAACGGCTGGAAGACACGGGTGATGTTTTCCTGAGAAAGCCCCTTGCCTGTATCCGCGACTGAAAGCGTCAGCGTACCGTCCTGCCAGTGGACGCGGGCCGTAATCGTACCGCGATCAGTGTATTTGTAGGCGTTCGACAGCAGGTTAAAGAGCACCTGGCGAACACGTTGCGGGTCTATGCTCAACCACGGCATCTCTCCTATTTCAGCCTTGAGGGACAGCGACTTGCGCGCCCGAACCACTTCGCAGGCATCGATGACCTCGCGCGCAAGCGCCGGCACGTCGGTCGGCTCTTCGATGATATCCAACTTGCCGTTTTCCATCTTGGAGAGGTCAAGGATGTCATCCACAAGGCGCGCGAGCACCTTGGCGCTCGAATGGATTGACGAGATGTAGCGGGTCCGCTCTTCCTCGCTGGGATTCCCGTCTCCGAGCAGTTCCGAAAAACCGACGATGGCGTTGAGGGGAGTCCGGATGTCGTGCGAGACGGTCGAGAAGAAGAGGCTTTTGGCCTGGTTTGCCGCGCGCTCGGTCTCGAGTTGCGCCTCGTAGTCGCGCGCCAGCAGTTCCTTCCGGTGCATTTCGTCGCGCTCGTCCTCGACGACGAAGACATGCAGGAAGCAGCAGCCGAAAAGGCAGCCGAGCGAATAGAGTGGCAGGAAGGGGTCGCCCAACTGGAACAGGATCGCCGCCGCCATCGTGATGCCGAGCGCGAACAGCATCTTGTTGTGACGGCGGGTAGCCCCTTCCGTGTTCAGCATTTTGACCAACGTGACACCCGCTCCGTACAAGTTAAACAAGGCCAGCAGGGAAAATGCCAGTTGGCGCAAGGGACCGGCCGCATACACGCACTGGGAGTCAATGGTGAAGAACTTGCCGGTGAAAAGGTTCACGACCAGCGCGGCAATGAAGAACGCCAGCAGGCCGCGCCCCGTCCACAGAAGACGTTCGCGCGGTATCCCGTCCAACTCCATGTAGGCAATGATGAAGCGCGTCCAGGCATAGATGGCCAGTGCCATCGTCAGGAAGAAGAAAACCGTGTCGATGTAGAGCAAGGCGGGGAGTTTCCATCCTGCCAGAATGCCCCACAGAACATCCGACACAAAGAACAACGCCTGGCAGACGATAAAATGTCTGAACTCTCTGGCTCCCGCACGCTCACGGGCTTTCTTCCAGGCAAACAACTGCTTCCAGTTGATGATGAGATGAACAATCAGAGCAATGCTGGCAATGCTCGTATAAAAACTGAATTGCATAAAAACCTCGGGGATTGTACTATTTCACATATATAACTTATTACTTCCTACCTGAAATTGCAAACTCAGTAATCCATTTTTCAGTTAATTTCAGTATAATCGGGCCTGCCCCTCCCCGCTACGACAGTTCGAATCGCGGCAGTTCAGGTGCTGACAGCCATTTTTCAGCGATATGGAGCGTATTCAACCAATCGTCCTTGACGATGTATTCGCCATTTTTATGAGGCAACATATATCCGCAGGACAGATTGACGCCACAGATGTCATAGGCCAGGATGGAGATGTCTGTCCGGGACTTGTGGTCAGGCTCATGGAACCCCGTGGTTAGTTCAACATAGCCCCGAAACTCATCTGTTCCGACGTCATAGCATTTGTAGTCATCGCGTCCTTTCCGGTCAAACTCCACCATGAACTGATAACGGCTCTGCAATTCCTCCCAAATATCCGGATGATTGTCCATGATATCCCAGGCGGCACGACAGCCGTCTTCCTCTCCGTCCGTGATGAGGATACCATGTCCGAGCGAACGCAGTATCCAGATGATGGCGCATCCTGCGCGGTCGTCCGCGCCGAGGATATCCCCGGGATTGCTGATGCACTCGCCATCGTCATGCAGTACAGGAAGTCGTCCCGAATTGTTGACGACATCGGCATGGGCCACCAGCAATACCGGCGAGGGCCGGGTGGACGGAACATAGACATGGCCAAGTCCATCTACGCTTGGTTGGACCACAGCCCCGGGCAATGACGAGAATTTGTCAAGGACGACATCAGCCGAATGTGGCATACGCAGAAAATCCTTCAAAACCTTCAAATCTTTGTCACGCTTTTGCATTGTCATGTGAATACATTCCTCTATTTCTTGTGTTCGCTCTTTTTCATAACGCTGTATTCCCCATGAGGGTAGGCAACTGATCTGCAAAGCGGTTTTGACAAACTGTCGACATGCGACCATCGACGCTTCGACGCGCGACGTGTTGGCTGGTGCGACGAGCGACACGCGACATGCGACGCGCGGGCGACAAACGACGCTTCGACGCGCGACTAGAAGAGCAGCCGACCACCAAAAGCAACATTGTGTCAGAACACTGCCTGCACTACCTACTCTCCTGGGGAAAAGAGCGTTGTCATAAATGGTTCTAAGAATAACCATGAATTAATCATCTGGATGAACTATGAGCATGTTAATCCTTTTCCTTTTCTTTCTGTTCCTCTGCGGGCAGGAAGCAGATGTTTTGGTATGGTCTGATATGCCATACCGTTTGTGAATCCTAGCTATTTGCCTCTTCTGACAATACGCCGCACAATGACGATAATTTTCATAAACCGCCCTCTGGGATTAGTTTTTATTACATAACTTCAGAATGTCTTCCCCAGCTTCTACAAAAATTAAGTGGTTCTGTTCTGATTAGACGCGCACCGGGATGAAAATAGCTGCGCTTCTAACCACTAAACACTAACATCATAACCTGTTTTAGCCAAAATAACACAGCATTCCTCCTTTCTTGTCCAAGGCTCCAGGCTATCAGCAACTACGACCGCCAATCCTTTTCACCGGAATTTTACATAATTCTCAAAAGTTGCTATATTAATGGACATGACAAGTTCATGCGCGAGTTTAACGGTTTCGCTCTTTTCCACATGGGTAGACAAATGAAGTCCTGGGGTGACTTGGGTTTGGATGGAGGCGTCATAGTAGCTTGCCTTCAAATGAAATAGAGTGATTAACACAAGAGAGATGGTAAAAATGAAAACACTGTTTTACCTTGCTTTTTTTATGCTTTTGTCTGCCTCAGCCATGGCCGAAATTAAAATCTACAAAGGCGACACGACAAGCTGGGACAAATGTGTTTTAACATATAGCCAAGGAAAAATCTACAAAGGTGACTCCACAAGTTGGGACAAGTGCCTTGCCACCTACAGCAAAGGCAAATTCTACAAAGGCGATTCCACGAGCTGGGACAAGTGCCTTGCCACCTACAGCAAAGGCAAATTCTACCACGGAGATTCCACAAGTTGGGACAAATGCGCCGCGACTTTTTATGACAACATAATCTACAGGGGAGATAGCACAAGTTGGGATAAATGCATAGCCACTTTCCATGACAACAAGATTTACAGGGGAGATAGCACAAGTTGGGATAAATGTTTATTTACCTTGTCAGACGAACCTGCCCCTGCCCTCATTGTCTGGATAATGTACCATTTCTACCTTGGCGAATTTGAATAGGAAACCTCTTGAGAATGCTGTATTCCCTATGAAGGCAGGTGACGTTCTGGCTGTGCTCTAACAAAGTGTTGTTTTGCTGTTCGGCTGTGCTTCTTGTCGCGCATCGAGGCGTCGATTGTCGCCCGCACGTCGCACGTCGCGTGTCGCTCGTCGCGCCCACCACAACGTCGCACGGCGAAGCGTCGATTGTCGCACATCGCCAGTTTGTCAAAACCGTATTGCGCGAGAAAGCACATCTGTTTTTTGTCACTCGTAGCGTTGCCGCTTGTGCGGATCAATTACCTACCCTCAAGAAGAATACAGCGTTGACTAAAAATGATACAACAAGGAGAAAAAGATGAAGAAACTCCTGTCCCTCCTGCTGTCCATTTGCGCCCTAGCCTCCGTGCAAGCCGCGAATATCCTGTTCAACGGCAAACTCTACTGCGGCACGACAACTATTCCCAACGGCTGGTCTTTCGACAATTTCATGCCTGGCACGGGCTACCCTGAGGGCGGTCCCGACAATGCGCCCTTTGTCATGTTCACGGCTCCCGCCGACGCACCCGTGGAGTTCGGCAGTTTTCGCCAACAGAAACTCAACCTCGTCCCTGGCGAAAAATACCGCCTGTCATGCTATGTCCGCACCAGGAATTTCCAGGCGAAGCGGGCCGATTTCCTTATCATCGACAAGGAAGGGGGTCACGCCTTCGGCATCCACGGCTTTCCCGAGAACTGCGACTGGACGCAGTTTTCGGTGGAGTTCACCCTGGCAGTCGAAGAATCCCAGGAGGGCAGCAAATCAGAGGACAAATTCAAGCCGCCGTTTGCCGCCGTGGTCCATCTGAACCAGTACGCAGGGGAAATCTCCTTCGCCCAGATGTCGCTGGAAGCGTTGACGGAGAAGGGACGTCAGGGCTCCAGCAACGGAAATCTCCAACTGTGGAACCAGCCCCAAGCCGTCCCCGCCGTCCCGAGACTCAACGCGATGCCCGCCGGGACGTCCACGCTCCCCGTCAGTTGGCCTTCCTCCCGCCAGCCGACCGCAGAGGTCGCCATCGACGGCCAGCCAGTTCCACCCCCGAAATACGAGAAAGGCTTCTTCCTGATTGACGTCAGCCAAATCCAGACCGGCAGACATAGCCTCGCCATCACCGTCTACGAGGAGGGAAAGGAAGTCACCAGAAACGCCTTTGACTTCGCCTTCGCCGAGCCGGAACTCCCCTGCCCGGAAGAACGCCGCCTAAACTCCTTGACCACGGAACTGCTGGCGCAGACGCTCCAGGGCACGACAACTGTCGCCTTCACCGTCCCGCGCCGAACCTGGGTCTATTTCAAACTGGAGTCGCCAGCCAGGCCGAAAATGACGCTCAGCGGAGACGAAAGCCCGCTGCTCACCGCCGATTCCCCGCGCCCGGAGGCCCAGCGTCGGCTCAAGCCCGGTCAGTACACCGTCACCTTTGACGCGCCAGTCGACGGGAAACTCTTCATCCGGACCGTACCTGTGTTGTACAAGTACGCGGGCATCAATGTCACGGCCATGCCAGGCATCGGCGGCAGCGACCTCGAGTTCCACCAGAAGCATGTCTTCGGCGTCTTCAACACGATTGGCGCGCGCGGAGTCAGCGAGGAACTGCGCCCCTACACCGCCTCGCTGGGCCTGGAGTGCGTCGACGCCTGCGTTCCACCAGCCACGAAGCCTTTCGGGCAGAAGCATATCGAGGACTTCGTGGCGCGTCTGAACTCGCCCAAAGGCGCCTTTGCCGTCAAATCCGGCCAATGGGTCGAGTTCGACGAGTATATGACTTACAATACGGCGGGGCTTCTGAACACCGTGGTTGGTTTGGAGCAACTGCAGAATCCCCTGGGCAAGGACCTGTTCCACTGGTATGTCGGCGCGCCATTCGTGCCTGGCGTCCACCACAAGGTCTTGTCCAGTTTCATGAACTCTGGCGGTGGACACGGCTACATCGCCTACGAGGAATACCTGAAGCCCTTCAACACCGAGCAGGGAGCCTTGACGCACATCTCCGACTCCCTGACAGGCCTGGCGCGGAGCACGAATGACTTCATCCCCGACTCGAACCGGGCTTTCGGGTTCGTCTTCGCCAATTTCCACCAACTTCCCCTCCTCTCCGTCGACTGGCATCCTGAAGTCAACTTCAAATATTTCCTCGACATGGAGTACCATTATCTGGCGAACCATCCGGAGTTCAACGGCCTCGGCCTCGTCGGCTATTGGGGCTTCAACAACGCCAACGAAGAGATTGCCCGCTGGTGCTGCGAAATCGTCCGCCATTATGTGCTTGAGGGGCGCACCGACCGCCTGTCGGACGCCTACGGCTACACCTATCTTCTGCCGCATCTCCAGAACAACGACTTCGAAGGCGGCATGGAGGGATGGCGCTGCACAGGCAAGGTGACGACCGACAGCCGCGATTATTTCGCCTCGAACAACGAGTTGCGCTACCACTGCTACGCCAAGGGAAATTCGTTCGCCGTCCTGCACGGAAATCCCGAAACGCCTCCGACAATCAGCCAGACCGCCGTCGGACTGGTCCCGGGCAAGCCGTATGTCCTGGAGTTTGTCACGGCTGACTACGATGACACCATGGCGAACAAGTTCAATCCGCGCCGCTTCGGCATCGAGCCGACTCTCACGGGCGCGAAAATCATCCATGAGTTCACTTACGTGGACAAGCGTCCCAAGGCGAATTTCAACCTCGTGACCGCCAAGACGAACTACCGCTACTATCGGTTCATCCCCTCCTCCGACAAGATGGAACTGACCTTCACGGGCAGCGACAAGGAGGGAGAAAATCTCCTCCTGAACTTCATCCGCATCGCTCCGTATTTTGAGGAGAACTGACCTCAGGACATTCTGGTCTGTTTGTTTTTCGGGAACAAAGCCAATTTGTTTTTTTCGTGGCGTGTCATATTTTATCATTGTGCCGAATCAAAGGCGAATTTTGTACTCTAAATTTCTCACCCTTTATCCAGAATCATCACAATGAAAAGACATTTCATCCAGATTAAAGTCGCGGTTCTGTTGGCGGTCTTCCTCAGCGCAACAACAATGTTTTCGCAAGAACAAACGGGCTCCGACTTTCCGCTGTGCCGCATCGTCACCAGCAATGGTGTCTCCTGTCTGGAGGTCGATGGCGAAATCATAAACCCCATGCATTTCTGGTCCGAAAACCTCCGCGAGACCAGCGAGCGCAACGCAGCCGACATCGCCGGACTGCGGCTCATCGCGCTGGAACTCAAGGAGGCTGGATTCTACGAAAGCGGATATGACTTCACCAAGGTCGACGAACTCCTGGAACACCACCTTAAAATCAACCCCGACGCACGATTCATCCTCTACGTCAACTTCGACGGACGATTTCATAAATGGTGGATTGACTCGCACCCCGAAGTCTGGTGCCGCCCCGAAGACGGCGCCGACACAATGGGTGCCTACGGCGGCAGCCAGAAACACCTGCCCTCCATGGGTTCGCCTGTCTGGAAAAACACCTACAAGGACATATTTAATAATCTGATAAGCCACTTAAAGCAAACTCCATACGCAAATAAAATCATCGGTTTCCAGGTCATCAGCGGCATAAGTTACGAATGGATGCACTGGGGAGCCCAAAACAACCAACTCGGAGACTACTCCGAATGCGGACAGGAAGACTTCAGACGCTTCCTGCACACCAAATACGCCTCCAACGCGGAACTCCAGACGGCCTGGCATCAGCCAGACGTGACGCTCGCCACCGCGACAGTTCCTCCAGGCGAACGTCGGCGTCACGCCGCCAACGGGCACTACTATGACCCCAAGACCGAGCAGGACGTGCTGGACTACCATGAATATCAGCACTACGTCATCAGTCATTGCATCGCGGAACTAGGCCAGTCCATCAAGACGGCGACCGACGGGCGTAGTCTCGTGGGAGCCTTCTTCGGCTACACCTGCTTTATGGTGGACTCGGGCTTCTTCGGGCAAAGTTCAGGCCATTTCGACGTGAGAACCGTGCTGGACTCCCCAAACGTGGACTACCTCATCGCGCCAGTCGCCTATTCTGGACGCCAACATGGCTCGACCACCAACACCATGAGTTGCGCCTGGTCCTGCAACGCAAACGGCAAGATCTTCTTCAACCATGCGGACTTCCGCACCCATCACACCCAGAAAGATGCGACATACCGCGTGGATACGCTCCAGGAGGCCACAGATGTCCTCCAGCGCGAACTGGCAAGGAACCTCGCCGAAGGCAACGCCATCCAGATCTACGACTTCTCGACTGGCTGGACTTTGGACGATCCGCAACTCTGCGGAACCATCCACCAAATGCAGGAGTTAATGGAAAAATACCGCCTCGTCGCCAAGGATTTCCCCGCCAAGGATTATCTGCTGGTGGTGGTTGACGAAAAGGTCATGGGCCACAACGAACTGGACAACCCGCCGCTCGACAACGAGCTCATCTACTACCAATTGATGAACCTCGCCATGGCCGGCATCCCTTGGCGCTGTGTGCTTCTCTCCGACCTCCTCAAGCACGAGGAACTCCAGCGCTACGGCGCATACCTTTTCCTCAATCTTTTCCTGGTGGATGACGGCATTCTGAAATTCCTCCAGGAAAAAATTCTGACGGACGGACGCCTCGCCGCCTTCATGGGCCCCACCGGAATCATCGCCCCGCAAGGCCTCACGACAGGCACCGCTGAAAAGCTCTTCGGACAGCCATTCAGTCTGGTGACCACCCCGCTGGACATGCGAGCCGAAGCCACCGACGCCTGGCCAGCCGTCCAAGGACTCCGCTGGGGCTCCACCAACGGCAAACTCCACGCCTACCAACTATTGCCGGAAAATCCTCCGGCGTCCGAGGTCATCGGCAAACTGCTGAGCGGGCAGAGCGCCGCCCTTTTCCAGAAGCGCGCGACCTGCCAACTCTTCTGGAGCGCGGCGCCTGGCCTCAAGCCCCAGTTGCTGCGCGAACTTGCCGCCCACGCGGGAATCCCCGTGCTCAGCACGACGAACGACGGCATCTATGCCGGTTGCGGATTCATCGGCATCCACGCCCATTCAGACGGCCTCAAGACGCTCCGCCTCCTCGGCGATGGCGCGCCCCGCGAAATCCTCTCCGATATGGCCTGGCCCGCCGGCACCTCCGAAATAACCCTCCGAATGCGCAAGGGCGAAACCAGAATCTTCGTGATGGAGTGACTGATGCCCGCTTAGGCGGGACATGGGACGTGAAACGTGTGACGAGGGACGCGCGCGTGGATGAGACGTGGGACATGGGACGAGGGACGTGGGAGCGCGCATGGGCGGGACGTGGGACGTGAGACGAGGGCGTTTCTCCAAGGGCAACAACGGCGGCCAGGGCCTGGGCGCCCTACTGGATGGTGATGAGCGTTTCTACGGGCAGATTGGCCGAGCAGACGCTCGGCCCTCCCACGCCCTGACGTGCCTGCTTACGCTCACTCCAAGGTCAAGACGACTTTGCCGATATTTTCTGCGCGTCGCAGGATGGCGTGGGCGGTCTCGACTTCCTGCATCGGGAAGACAGCGTGGATATGCGTGACTAGTTTTCCGGCGGCGAACAGAGGAAGATATTGCTCGATGGCGGACATAATCCGTCCTTTTTCCGCAGAAGTGCGACTGCGCAAGGTGCTTCCAATCAGGCGGAGGCGTTTGCGCCAGACCGTTTCCAGATTGACTGTGGTATCGCCGCCGGCCAGAGAGGCAATCATAATCCAACGTCCGCCAAAGGCCATGTATTCGAGGCACTGCCCCATGAGCCTGCCACCAACGCAATCTAGCGCGACATTGGGCTGGCTAACCTTGATAACTTGCAGAATATCGTCAGTGCGGTGGTTCAGGACAATATCGGCGCCGAGGCTTTTGACAAATTCGGCCTTGGCCTGGGAGCCGACAGTAGTGATGACCTTGGCGCCCATTTTCTTGGCCAGTTGAATCGCGGCAAGCCCCACGCCGCTGGCTCCCGCCTGGATGAAGATGACCTCGCCTGGCTGAAGTCCCGCCTCCAACAGTAGATTGAGATAGGCTGTACACCAGACTTCCGGGATAGAGGCTCCCTGTACCATCGAAATTTCCTCCGGCAAGGGAATGACCATCTCTTCGGGGACGGCGATTTTCTCCGCATACCCGCCACCGCCAACCAAAGCGCAAACGCGGTCGCCCGCCCGAAAGCGCGAATTTTCGGGAGCCTCCAGCACACGCCCCGCGATCTCCAGTCCGCACCACTGCGGCCAGTCCGGCGGCGAAGCGTAGCAACCGTCCTTTTGCAGCAAGTCGGCACGGTTGACCGCCGCCGCTTTGACGCCAATGACGACCTCATGCAGCTTGCGGACGGGCTCGGCCACTTCTTTCCACTCGAAATTCAGGGCCTCGTCCAAGGTCATGGCCAGCATGATGAAAACCTCCTTTGAACAGCGACAAGAGCGTAGATGCGCGGGCTAAAGAGCGTGGCGCAGGCTCTGCCCCGCGCAAATGAACATGGAGATGCGCGGGCTAAAGGACATGGAGATGCGCAAGCTCCGCCTTGCGCAAAAAGAACATGGAGATGCGCGGGCTCCGCCCCGCGCAATTATTCGCTCTTTGCAGGAGTGGCATCCAGGTTCAGTGCCCCTGCCTTTAAATCGGTCCAGAGCGTACCATTGCCGGCATGGAGGATGCGAATCTTCAGGTTGGGATTAAGGTTCTCGACCAGTTGGAGATTGGCCATGATGCCCAGCTGTCCAAGGACCTCCGCGCGCATTTTCGTGCCCAGGGCGCGCTCATTGTCGAGCAGGAAAGCCGCATTGGCCTCGGTTTCGCCACGGAGTTTGGCGGTCTTGGCCTCGACATCTGCCCGTTCCAGTTCGA